>OLNJ01000732.1_pt1 | contig 23898 bp, 24 predicted proteins | sample 1672191 | NCBI WGS metagenome assembly OLNJ01 (sample SAMEA3136657, study PRJEB25190) | human gut metagenome | biome: human gut; feature: human-associated habitat; material: faeces | place: Austria | collected 2013 | reverse complement strand
TCTTCACCCGCTCCAATAGCGAATAGTGCACTCGAAAGAGTGCTTTTTTTGTGCGAAAAATCAGGAAATGAAGAACAGGGATTCAGAAGAGTAATGAAGAAAAAACATTTCTTTCAATGATCTTTACGTGAATTTTTATAGTTAGAATATATTATTATTTAGATATATTTTATTTTTAATGTTGTATTATTATTTTTTTTCTGATAATATAGTCAAGAGCCTTAAAAATAGATGCATAGCTCTCCACTAGTGGAGGGCTTATTTTTTTTATGTAGGAAATTGAGTACAGGAGGATTTTAATATGACAAAATATATATTTGTTACAGGAGGAGTTGTTTCATCTTTAGGAAAAGGAATTACGGCATCTTCTCTTGGGCGTTTATTAAAAAATAGAGGTTTAAAAGTTTTTATGCAAAAATTTGATCCGTATATTAATGTTGATCCAGGAACTATGAGTCCATACCAACATGGTGAAGTATTTGTAACGGATGATGGAGCGGAGACTGATTTAGATTTAGGTCATTATGAGCGTTTTATTGATGAAAATTTATCACAAAACTCAAATATTACTACAGGGCGTGTTTATTCAAACGTAATTGAAAAGGAGCGCCGTGGTGAGTATTTAGGAGCAACTGTGCAAGTAATTCCACATATTACTAATGAAATTAAGTCTAAGCTACTTGCTGCAGCACAGGATAGTGGTGCAGATGTTATTATTACTGAGATTGGTGGAACAGTTGGTGATATTGAATCTTTACCTTTTTTAGAGGCTATTAGACAAGCCCGTAAAGATTTTGGATATCATAATACTTTATATATTCATAATACTCTAGTACCTTTCTTAAAGGTTGCAGGTGAAATTAAAACTAAGCCAACGCAACATAGTGTAAAAGAATTATTATCTTTAGGAATTCAACCTGATGTGATTGTTTTACGTACAGAAGTTGATATTGAAGATCATGTTAAAGAGAAGATTTCTTCATTCTGTAATGTTCCTAAGGAAGCTGTTGTACAGTGTATTGATGCAGAAATTTTATATGAAGTTCCAATGCACTTAAAGGCTCAAGGGCTAGATGATTATGTTTGTAAACATTTCGGAATCGAGGTTCCTGAGGCTGATATGTCTGAATGGGAAGAGTTAATTAATGTTGTGCGTTATTTAGAAGGCGATGTAAATATCGCGTTAGTTGGTAAATATGTAGCATTGCCAGATGCTTATTTATCAGTGGTTGAGGCGTTAAAACATGCCGGATATCATTATGGTAAGAAGGTTAAGATTAAATGGGTAGATTCTGAGAAAGTGACTGAGGAGTCTGTTGCTGAAATCTTTGCTGATGTTGATGGTATTTTAGTTCCTGGTGGATTTGGAAATCGTGGTGTTGAAGGTAAGATTTTAGCATGTCAGTTTGCTCGTGAAAATAATGTACCTTATTTTGGAATTTGTTTAGGGATGCAAATTGCTGCAATTGAGTATGCTCGTCATGTTGCTAAATTAGAAGGAGCTAATTCGACTGAGTTTGATGAGAAAGCTGCTTATGCATTATTTGATTATTTACCAGATCAATATGAAGGAATTGAAATGGGAGGTACTTTACGTTTAGGGTTATATGATTGTAGAGTAACTGAAGGGACTAAGGCATTTGAGGCTTATCAGTCTGTAAATGTTAAGGAGCGTCACCGTCATCGTTATGAGTTTAATAATCAGTATAAGGCTATTTTAGAGGATGCTGGGTTAGTGTTCTCTGGTATTAATCCTCAAACTGGGTTAGTTGAGATTATTGAGATTCCTGAACATCGTTGGTTTGTTGCTGGACAATTCCATCCGGAATTCTTATCTCGTCCTCAACGTCCACAACCTTTATTCCGTGAGTTTATTAATGCGGCAATTACTTATAGTAATGAACAAAAATAGGTGATATGATGTCTGAGTTTAGCATTAAACCCAATGTAGTTAGTATTGCTAGATCGAAAAGAAAGTTTATTTATTTTGGAATTTTACTTTTAATTGTTAATTTTTATTTTGTTGCTCAGTATGTAAGGTTGATGTTAGATGAGCAGTCTTTTGGATATTATTTATTTGTTCTTGCGTTAGTAAATTTACCTATCTTTGTGGTATCTATTGTTTTGCTATTAGTTCCTACGATGCATAAGCATTATTATTGTGGGGTTTCTTATGTGTTTAAGGAGAATGCTCTAGTTATTCCAAATTGTGTGATTAATAGTTCTGATATTAGTGCTTTTGAGGATGTTGAATTTATTAGAGGTTTTTATAGGTTTTATATTTATTCTTTGGATAAATGCTATGATTTACATGGCATTTGTGAAGAAGATTTAGTGAAAATTAAAGAGTGGTTGGAAAAAAAGAAGGGATAATACCTTCTTTTTTTCATTAGGTCTTGTTGTACTGTATGGAAAATTTTATAATATAATTAAAACGTATTCATAATAGGGGTTATGAGATGAAGAAGGTTATTGTTTTATTTGTTTTGTTATTCTTGGGTTGTATGGATGTTCTAGCAACTGATGTGGTAACATCAGTGAGTTTGTCTGAAAATGAAGAAATTTGGTTGGAAAATTCTACTCAAATTAAATATATTATAGGATATCCAGCTTCGATTACACCTTTGAATTATTCGTATTTTTCTAGTTCTTTAAAGGGTGTGGTGACTGATATTTCCCAGGAATTTAATGTAGCCACGGATAAGTATTTGTATTCGGTACCTGTGACTGAGGTGAAGCAGAATAGGGATGTTATTGATTTTGGAATTGTGGATGTGATGATTTCGGGTAGGTTAGATGATTACGGGAATTTATTTTATAGTAGTCCGATTCATGAGTTTGAGTATACTTTTTTTGTAAATTCATCTAGTGATATAAAGAGTTTAGACGAAATAACGGGGAAAAGGGTCGGGGTTGTTTATAATGATTCTAATATTGGAAAGTATTTAGATTCCTTTGTGGAGTATCCGAATTATATTAGATTGTATGAGGCGCTTGATATGGGTGAGGTTGATTGTATTTTTGTGCCAGGTGATTTGTTTATGTATCAGAGTGCAGTGAATGAGTTGCGTGAGGTGAAGGTGTCTGAGTATAGTGGTTCAGCTTGGTATTTTGTTTCGGATAAACGCAATTTAATTTCGATTTTGAATAAGGTCATGGCACGAATGCAGACGGTTGAGGAGTATGCGGATACATTTATGAATCATCAAAATTCACTGAATAGTAAGTTGTATGATATTGATAAGAAGACGCATGAGTGGTTGTTTTATGATAAGCCTATGATGCGAGTTGGTGTTTATGATGTAGCTCCGTTTATGTATCAAAATGGTGAGTCTGTTGGTGGTTTGCTTGATTATATTGTGAAGCAGATCAAGACGAATTTTGGTATGGAGTTTGAGTTTGTTTTTGGTGAGTATGAGGAGTTAAAGGGTTTATATGATAGTGGTGAGATTGATATTTTACCCGTTTTTAATTTTGATTTTGTTAGTGATGGATATGATGTTTATCAAGGACAGCTTAATGCATATGCGAATTACGATCAGTTGTTGATTCACGATGAAATTAGTAAGAATAGCTCTGTTAAGATTGGGAGTATTTTAGGTCCGATTGTTTATAGTCAGGGTTTTTTGAATTTTAATCATTTAAATTCAAGGGGATTTGTCATTGATAGTACGCTTACTCATTTAATTGAGTCGTTGGATCATGAGATTCAATATTTGGTGATGGATCCTGTTTATTTGGATTATTTTGAGCAGTATGAGTTGTATCAAAAAGGGAAAATGGGCAAATATACGTTTTCTTTATTAGTGCAGGATGATCCATTTTATAAGAATTTATTTGATGCGATTAGCAAGCGCGATTTTTTAGATGATAAGTATTCAACTTTGTTAGCGACTGAGATGTATTTGTATGAGATGTCAAAGCTTCGTGATAACCTTTATTCGATGCAGCAACAACGGCTTCTTTTATTGGGGGTTTTTATTGTAACGATGGGTGTTATTGGTGTGTTATATCGTCAAAGGTATATGGATAAGAAGACGGAGTATTTGAAGTATACAGATTATGCAACAGGTCTTTTAAATCGAGTGGGATATGAAAATGAGATGAATAAGGTTTTGAAGAGGCGTCAACACTTTGCTTTTATCATTTTTGATATTGATTATTTTAAATCGATTAATGATACGTATGGCCATTTGATTGGAGACAAGGTAATTGAGCATGTGGCCTATACGATTAAGAGTTGTACAAGAAAAGGTGATATTATTTGTCGATTAGGTGGAGATGAGTTTGTACTTTGTCTGATGATGGATGATATTGCTAAGGTTTGTACGGTTTTAGAGGCTATTCAAGAGGAGATGTTTGATTATAGTGAGGATTTAAAGGTTACAGCTTCAATTGGTGTTACAATATATGAAGGTCAGGATTGTGGGATGGAGATGTTATATCATGAGGCAGACCAGGCTCTTTATAAAAGTAAGAAGAATGGTCGCAATCAATTTAATATTTTTTCAAAGTAGGGGTTGTGTTGATAGAGTTTTTTGGTATAATGTAAATGTTAAATCCTATTTTCAAAGGTGACTTAAAAATGAAGATGACTAATTTGGAAACTAAATTGATAAATTTAATATATATTTTAAACGTATAGCACTCTATGTTCGCATAGAGTGCTTTTTGTTTGGTATATACCAGATTAGTTAGAAGGAGAGCTGAGAAATTGATGAGTAAGTATGATGTGGTTATTGTTGGTGCAGGGCCTGCAGGAATTTTTGCAGCGTATGAGTTATCTAAGAAAAATGAAAATTTAAAAGTAGCATTAGTCGATAAAGGATTAGATATTTACAAGAGAAGATGTCCAATTCTTGAACATAAAATTAAGAAATGTCCAGTGATTAAGGATCATGTGGGATGTATGCCAGCTTGTTCAATTACGAATGGGTTTGGTGGAGCAGGTGCTTATTCAGATGGAAAGTTTAATATTACACATGAGTTTGGTGGATGGATGACAGATTATTTATCAAATTCAGTGGTTGAAGATTTAATTGATTATGTGGATGGAATTAACTTAGAGCATGGGGCAACGACTGATATTACGGATCCAACGACTGATAAAGTACGTGAGATTGAGAAGCGTGGTTATGCAGTTGGACTGAAGCTATTACGTGCGAAGGTTCGTCATTTAGGAACTGAACAAAACTTAGAAATTTTAAAGAGTATTTATGAGGAATTGAAGGATCGCGTAGATTATCACTTCAAGACCGAAGTTAAAGAGGTTTTAACTGAGGATGGGGAAGTAAAAGGTGTGTTATTAGCCAATGGTGAAGTGATGGAAACGAAATATGTTTTCCTAGCCCCTGGTCGTGATGGATCTGTGTGGTTAAAAGATGTGATGAATAGTCAAGGAATTCCGATGAAGAATTTACAGGTGGATATTGGGGTTCGTGTTGAGACATCTGATATTGTTATGCAAGAGATTAATGAGCATTTGTATGAAGGAAAGTTTATGTATCGTACGAGTGTTGGAACGGTAGTTCGTACGTTCTGTTCAAATCCTTCAGGACATGTTGTAGTTGAAAATCATTCGGGAACGATGTTGGCAAATGGACATGCGTATAAGGATCCAAAGCTTGGAAGTAAGAATACGAACTTTGCTTTATTAGTATCACATACGTTTGAAGAGCCGTTTGATCAACCAAATGAGTTTGCACATGAGGTATCTCATTTAGCAAATAAATTGTCAAATGGATCGATTATTGTTCAAAAATATGGTGATATTTTAAGAGGGCGTCGTACGACTGAGAAACGTTTGAAAGAAGGATTTGTTGATCCAACGTTAAAAGAAGCTGTACCAGGTGACTTAGGATTAGTTCTTCCATATAACACAATGAAGTCATTGATTGAGATGACTGAGGCGTTAGATCATGTAACACCAGGGATTGCATCAGAACATACGTTATTCTACGGAGTAGAGGCAAAGTTCTACTCAGCACGTCCTGAGATTAATGATAAATTTGAAACAAAGGTTAAAGGATTATTCGTTGGTGGAGATGGCGCTGGTGTAACGCGTGGTCTTGCACAAGCTGGAGCAAGTGGTGTTTGGGTAGCTCGTCAAATTTTAGAACGTTATTAATTGAAAGGTGGATATTAAAATGACAAAGACAGTAGTAGTTGTAGGAACTCAATGGGGAGATGAGGGTAAAGGAAAGATTACAGATTATTTAGCACAACGTGCTGATATTGTAGCTCGTTATCAAGGTGGTAATAATGCAGGACATACGATTGAATTTAACGGACAACAGTTTAAGTTACGTTTAATTCCTTCTGGAATTTTTAGTGCTGAGAAAGTTATTTTAGGAAATGGGATGGTTATTAATCCTGAGGCATTACTTGAAGAAATCGCGTATCTAAATGAAGGTGGAGTTTCAACTAATCATATTCGTATTTCTAATAGAGCACATGTGATTTTCCCTTATCATATTGAGTTAGATGGTCTTCAAGAAGAGTTAAAAGGTGATCGTAAGGTTGGAACAACGAAGCGTGGAATCGGACCTTGCTATACAGATAAGTATGCACGTTGTGGAATTCGTATTGGAGATTTAATGGATAAGGAGTTATTTGCTGAACTTTTACTTGAGCAAGTAACGGCTAAGAATGAGATTTTAGCGAAGTACGGTAAGCCAACATTCTCATTTGAAGAGATTTATACAAAATATTGTGAGTATGCTGAGGTTATTCGTCCTTATGTGACAGATACTTCTTATGAGTTAGATGAGGCGTTAACTGAAGGTAAAAAAGTTTTATTTGAAGGGGCTCAAGGGGTTATGCTTGATGTGGATCATGGAACTTATCCATTTGTTACGTCTTCAAACCCATCAGCTGGAGCAGTTACAACTGGTTTAGGAGTTGGACCTACTAAGATTGATGAAGTTATTGGGGTTGTTAAGGCTTATTCAACTCGTGTTGGAGAAGGTGCATTCCCATCTGAGTTACATTGTGAGATTGGAGCACGTATTCGTGAAATCGGACGTGAGTATGGAACGGTAACTGGTCGTCCTCGTCGTATTGGATGGTTTGATAGTGTAGTTGTTTCTCATACTCGTCGTGTAAGTGGATTAACTGGAATCTCAGTTAACTTATTAGATGTTTTATCAGGTTTAGATACATTAAAAATTTGTACGGCTTATGAGTTAGATGGACAAGTAATCAAATATGTTCCATCAACAATTCGTGAGTTTGAACGCTGTGTACCAGTTTATGAAGAGATGCCAGGATGGCAAGAAGATATTACTGGAGTAACATCATTTGAAGAGTTACCAGTAGCAGCTCAAAATTATTTACGACGTATTGAAGAATTAGTTGGAGCACCAATTGCAATCTTCAGTGTTGGTCCAGACCGTGAACAAACAATCTTAATGAAAGAATTATTAGCCTAACTCGGTGCTTTGCATCGTTAGTTAGACTATATGTCGCAATAAGCGGCGATATCTAGTTAAGTGATAGCAACGAAAGTTGCGAGTAATTAGGGATATGGTTAGAGTTAGAAGTTTGAAGGCATATTCGTTCTAGACATCGCAACAAGCGGTGATATCCTTTTAAGTGATAATTCGTAGCGGGAATTTAGTTATTCGTGGGGAAGCGAATAATTGATGGTACCGGATTATCAGTAATATGTGAGAAATAGAAAATCAAAGTGGGGACTTTTGATATATGAGAAGCAACGTCGTTTTTGAGACGTTGCTTTTTTTTGGAAATATTGTACAATGGTAGTACATGAAAGTTATAGAAGGGATGAATACGTGGATGAATAAGTGGTATTATATTATTTTTATTGTTTGTCTTTATTTTTTTAATGAGGCTTTCAATCAGTATATTGTGATGCATGGTTTGATTCAAGGATTGATTGTGGGGTTAGTTATTGCGTTTTTATGTAAGTTCATTTTTAATATGGTGACGAAGACGATTGTATTTGTGGCGGTTGTTTGTGCATTAATTGCATTTTTAGTTTCGGCAGGTTATATTGAGTTACCAATGGGACTTCAGGAGTTATTTAATTTTGGGATGTTGTTTACTTTGAAATAATTGGTTTTTACATATATTTCACATTTTTTTCAAATATAAGAGGGAGTTTTAAGTTATAATAAATTTAGATATTACTAGATTATATAAGGAGTAATAGTCATGAAGAAGATTTTAATTGCTTTAGTTGCAGTTGTTATTATAGCAGTTGGCGTTAATATGTTTTTTCCTAGTGTCAATTCGATTACTGATTTTAAACATATTAATTATACAGAGGCCTTTGATCAGAAGGATTCTGAGTATTATGTGTACTTTTATCAGGAGACTTGTGGTTTATGTCAGCAGTTTAGTCCTGAACTAGTAGCAGCTCATAATGATGAGAATGTTCCTGTTTATGTGGTTGATATGGCAGCTGATGAAAACTTAGATGCTTGGTATGATTGGGAGGCCCATGATTTAGATTATACAAAAGTCATTGGTAAGATGGAAAATGGTGTTGAAGTTTTAAATGAGGGTGAGAGTCGTGCTCTTTATCCTTCAAATGAAGGATGGACGATTTCAACTAATCAAAGTAATGAGATTGTAGCATATAATAGTCATGCTAATAATAATGTGACTCCACAATCTGCACAACAACTTGAGATTTCAGGAACACCAACTTTATTAAAAGTTAAAGATGGTCAGTTTGCAGGATATGGAGAAGGTATCACTGAAGATCGTGCCTTACTAGCAACTTATGGACAATAAAAGATAAAAAATCTTGCTTTATTGAAGCAAGATTTTTTAAAAGGTTAATACTATAATGAGGTGAAATAGATGAAACACGTATTCGTAATTGATGATGATGCAAATATTAGACAATTAATTTTAAGATATTTAGAGAAGGAAGGATATAAGGTAACAGCTTTTGAGAATGCTGAGCATGTTTTTGAGGCATTTAATATGCTACAACCCGATGCACTCGTACTTGATATTATGATGCCAGGTACGATGGATGGGCTTGATTTATGTAAGAAGATTCGTACTGTAAGCCAAGTTCCAATTATTTTCGTTTCGGCAAAAGATGAGGCGGTGGATCGTATTATTGGTCTTGAGCTTGGAGCAGATGATTATTTATCGAAACCTTTTAGCCCACGTGAGTTATTAGTGCGTTTAAAAATTATTTTTAGACGTATTGAACCGGTGATGGTGAGTGACCACGAGACGACGACTTATCAAATTAAGGATTTAAAGATTGATGACTCTAAACGTGTTTGTTCAGTTAAGGATAAGGAGTTATCTTTAACGAATAATGAGTATATGTTGTTAGCTTATTTAGTTAAAAATAAGAATATTTCGTTTACTCGTGAGAATTTAATTCAGAATATTTGGGGTTATGACTATGTCGGAGAATCTCGAATGATTGATGATTTAGTTAAACGTTTAAGAAAGAAATTAAAGTCTTTCGATGCACAAGTTGAAATTACAACGGTTTGGGGTTATGGATATCGCATTGATGATAATTTTTAGGAGATAGCTTATGAGACTTGATCGAAAGTTGTTTTGGAGTTATATCATTATTATTTTGATTGCGATTATGACATCATTTACGTTGTTTACGGTGTCATCGAATCAATTTTTGACGTATCGAATTACATATGATATGGAGAAAGAGTTAGATGTTATTGCAAAGAATTTAAAGGATAATGAATCTCCATATTGGCCGATAGGTGGATTGATTCGTAATAATTTAATGAAGCTTGTTCAATCGAATATCATTATTATTCAAAATGATTCTTTGACTTATTGGGATAATGATGAGGTGATTCAAGATTTAAATGCACATGAAGGTGATGTTAATTATTTAAATCGTAATTATGTCACAGTTTCTGGTGAGGTTAATGTTGGGCCTTATTCTTATGATATTATTTTGTTAAGTGAGAAGAGTATGATTACGGCACTTAATCAAATGAATTTAAGTATTTTATTTATTACGTCTTTAGTGAGTATGTTGATTGCTGGATTCTTTGGGATCTATGTTCAGAATAATATTTCAAGACCGATTCATTTGTTAAGAAATAAAGTTCGCGGATTTCAGGAGAGTCTTGAAGCACCTGAGGTGACAATTTTTACGGGTGATGAGATTCAAGAGCTTGATGAAGATTTAGTTCATATGGCGGAATCGATTGTTAAAAATGATCGAAAACGTAAGGCGTTCTTTGAGAATACATCGCATGAGTTAAAGACGCCTCTGATGAATATTAAAGGGTATGCTGAAGGACTAAAGGATGGAATTTTCTCGATTGATGAGGCCGCTGAAGTCATTCAACAAGAGAGTGATGCACTTCGAACTCTCGTTGAGTCTATTTTATATTTATCGAAGCTTGAGGATGCAACACATGATCGTTATCAGTTTCAGCTTGTTGATGTGAATGCTTTTTTAGATGGTTTTCATCAGAAGATGTCGAGTATTGTGGCGGATAAGAATCTTCAGTTTTCATTGGAGCTAGATAAGCCGGTTGAAGTTAAGATTGATGATGATAAGATGATTCGTGCTTTATCTAATATTATTACGAATGCGATTCGCTATGCGAAATCGAAGATTGTGATTGAAACTATTGTTGAGGGTTCTACGATTGAGATTCGTTTGTTTAATGATGGGCCTCAAATTGATCAGAAAGATTTACCTTATTTATTTGATCGATTTTATAAGGGGGATCAAGGTCAGTCAGGACTTGGGCTTGCCATTGTTAAAACGATTATTTTAGCTCATAACGGGACAGTTGAGGCTTTAAATGTCGAAAATGGTGTTTGTATGAGTGTTAAGTTACCATGTATAGTACCTCCACAAAAGAAAAAAACACATGAACATAAGAAGGGCTAAATCGTATTTGATTTAGCTCTTTTTTATTAAATTATGAAAGAAAAAATTTATCTTTCATTGTGACTTTGGAAAAATTCAGTTAAAATAAAAGGGTAAGTAGAAAAGGAGAGGTGCGGCATATGATCGAACGTTATTCACGCCCTGAAATGGCGGCTATTTGGACAGAACAAAATAAATTTGAGTCTTATTTAAAAGTTGAGATTTTAGCATGTGAAGCTTGGGCTCATTTAGGACACATTCCAATGGAGGATGTTGAAAAGCTATGGAAAAATGCTTCATTTGATTTAAATCGTATTTATGAAATTGAACAAGAAACTCGTCATGATGTTGTAGCTTTTACACGTGCGGTGAGTGAAACTTGTGGTGAAGAAAAAAAATGGGTACACTATGGCTTAACATCAACTGATGTTGTTGATACTGCAAACGGATATTTATTAAAACAAGCAAATGATATTTTAAGAGCAGATATTCAACGTTTTATTGATGTTTTAGCAGAGAAAGCTAAAAAATATAAACATACTGTGCAAATGGGACGTACTCACGGTGTTCATGCTGAGATTACGACGTTTGGTTTAAAATTAGCATTATGGTATGAAGAGATGAAACGTAACCAGGCTCGTTTTGAACAAGCGGCTCGTGAAGTTGAAGCGGGTAAAATTTCAGGGGCAGTTGGAACTCATGCGAATATTCCTTTCTTCGTACAAGATTATACGTGCGAAAAGTTAGGAATACAGTCAGCAAAAATTTCTACTCAAACTCTTCAACGTGATCGTCACGCTGCTTATATGTCTGCGATTGCATTAGTGGGAGCTTCTATTGAGAAAATGGGAGTTGAAATCCGTCATTTGCAACGTACGGAGGTTCGTGAAGCAGAAGAGTTCTTCCGCAAAGGACAAAAAGGATCTTCAGCAATGCCACATAAACGTAACCCAATTGGTTCAGAAAATATGGCTGGATGTGCTCGTGTGTTACGCGGATACATGGTAACAGCTTATGAAAATATTCCACTTTGGCACGAACGTGATATTTCACATTCATCTGCTGAACGTATTATTTTACCAGATGCAACGATGTTACTTGATTATATGTTAAATCGTTTTACAAATATTATTGATAACTTAACTGTTTATGAAGAAAATATGTTAGAAAACATTAATAAAACTCACGGAGTTATTTTCTCTCAACGTGTAATGTTAAAACTAATCGAAAAAGGATTTGCTCGTGAAAAAGCATATGACTTAGTACAACCTAAAGCGATGCAAGCATGGGAAGAACGACAATCATTCCGTACATTACTTGAGGCTGATGAAACAGTGTGCCAGTATTTAGACGCGGCAGACTTAGACGACTGCTTCGACCACACATACCACCTAAAATCAGTAGACGGAATCTTTGAACGATTAGGATTATAATATAAAAGGGTGAATCGAGCGTTTAAAAGCTCGTAAAAGTCGTAGCAAGTGCTTTTGCCTCAAGAATTGAGGCAAAGGTCGTTTGGACTTTATAGAGATTTTGCTCGAAACTAGATTACATAAAAGGCTGAGATGAACGTTTAACTCCGAACAAAAGTGCTTAACCACCAAAGTGCTTGAAAAGCACAAGTGGGGTAAAACTTTATGGAGGAGTTGTTCATCGAGGCTAGATTTATTATAAGGTAAAGAGAGGTGTTTAACACACGAAGAAAGTGATGAGAGTCCGATGTGTCGATAAACACGGGTGATTATCGAACTTTACCAGTGTTTTGCATCTCGCAGCTGGATTGTAATCTGACGCAAAATTATAGTTTTTCTCTTAACTGAAATGACTAAAATTCTAGATTTTAATTGCTTAAAAATTAGTCAATCATCTGCTGTTTGAATTTTATAACATCTTTATCTGATACCTTATAAAAAAAGTTCGGCCAAAACTTTTCTATGAGGAAAAATTGAATTGTGGATAACTTTTTGTGTTAAATGTGTAGGTAACAACTAGGATAAATGAGGAATCCTAGTTGTTACCTTTGTTTTAATTTGACATTGTGAAAGTATTTTGCTATGATTATTTTGAGATCAGTAATGGAGTGGCGTGATTCGGCAGCCCACTATATAAAAAAAATAAAGAGTCGAAAAAAAAGATGTGTTTGTCGCATCTTTTTTATTTTTGTCGAATAATCTTTTTTTGATTGAGCATATTATAATTAGGAGTCAAAGTGGCCTATATCGACTAACCCACTGTAATAATTATGTCGATCGTAGAGTGGCGTCTAGATAGCCCACTATAAATAGAAATATCTAAAAGGTTTGACAAGTGTGTCGGACTTCTTGGCTCTGAACGGTTATGAAAGTGACTTATTATAGAAGAGTGCTTCTATGATAGGTCATTTTCTTTTATTTTAAGTATAGTTTTTTGGTTAATTGGAGATATTATAAATGTGGAGTCAAAGTGGTCTTCCTAATCTTCCCACTGTAATAAACAAGATTAGCTTTGGCGTGGCGCATCAGATAGCCCACTGTAAAAAAGTAAGTATCTGAATAAGATATTTGTATCTTATCGACTTCACATCGGGTGTCTTGTTATAGAAAAGTATTTCTATGATAAGACACTTTTTATTTGATTAGAGTATAATATTTAAATTTTTGAAGACACTATGATTGTGGAGTTGAAGTGGTGTTGTCGATAATCCCACTCTAATAATAAGAATCGACCGTTGCGTGGCGTTTGTGGATTTACCACGATAAACAGCTAAAATCTGAAAAAGTTTTTTGATGACAGTTATTAAACTTTTAAACTCCCAAAATAAAATGACTTGTTATAGAAAGTAAATTCTATGGCAAGTCATTTTTTATTAGATCCACGTTTTCTTAATTTCTATAAATAGCTCAAAAAGTAGATGATTTGAACCTGACATAAAATATCGGTTATTATAGGTTATAGTGAAGGTAGTAGAAGGTGAGGATTAATAGATGTCTGGAAAAATAGTATTAAATTTAGCCATTAGTTTAGATGGATACATTGCAGATGAAAATGGTGGTTTTGAATGGATTGTTGGGGATGGAAACTCTGCACTCAATACTGATTTAAAATGGGATTATAAGAAGTTTTTAGAAGAGATTGATATCGTCGTTATGGGAAAAAATTGTTATAATCAAGGATTTCATAAAGATTTTAAAGATAAACCTATCTATGTTGCCACTTCGCAAGATATAACGGATTATGATTATTATCATTTTATAAATGGAGATGTATGTACGCCGATTGTAAATTTAAGAAATGAAGGTAAAAATATCTTCTTATTCGGTGGAGGAGTTTTGGTTGATCATTTTTTAAAAGCCGATATCATAGATGAGTATATAATAGGGATTATTCCAACTATTTTAGGTAAAGGAAGACCTTTGTTTCTTGGAAATAATCCTAAGATAGACTTAAGTTTGCAATACTATACTGTTGAAGATGGCATCGTTATTATGAAATATTCTAAGAGAGAGAAGTAAAAACTGAGTTAACTAAGGTATAAAAAAAGTAGATGTGGATAACATAATAGTGTGAGGTCAAAAGTGGTCTTCGCTTACTTTCCCACATCAAAAAGAAGATGAGCCTCCGCGTGGTGAATCAGATGCTCCACTGTAAAAAAATAATAGTCTGAATAAGATAATTATATCTTATCGACTTCACATCTAAGTGTCTTGTTGTAGAAAAGTGTTTCTACTATAAGGCACTTTTTTTATCTTTTTAAATCATTAATAATGGTCATGCTACGGTAAGTAGCGGTTATGTTATATTATTTTGTTAGCCATTTTATATTTAGCATAGTATGATGTGTTCATTATTTAGACAGGAGGTAAGATGACGATGACATTAGGAGAAAAAATAAAAAAATATCGCCAAGCGAGAGGATTATCACAGGAACAATTATCTGAAAAATTAAGTGTTTCAAGACAAGCAGTTACGAAGTGGGAGTCTGATAAAGGAATACCGGATATTCATAATTTGCAGGCAATCGCAAAATTATTTAATGTGAGCTTAGATTCTTTGTTAGCTATGGATGAGAAAATTGGTTCAATTGTTCTAAAGGAAGAGATTGATATTGAGAAGTACAAAAAAACAGGAAAAGCTCGTTCTAAATATGACATCAGTTTCAGTTTTGGGATGCAAAAAATTAAATTACATCAGTTTTAGCAGTCAAAATCACTTTGAAAATTGCTAAGATAAATTTGGATAATTAATGATGCATTTCTCTGATTAAATTATCATTGTATTCAACATAAAAAAAGCAGGAAAATCGCACCTGCTTTTTTTATGTTGAACTCCTTTATTAAATAGAAATCAACTAAAGAAAATATGACTATTAATTCAAAAAATTAGTGATATTAGGAATTTATCTTATATGAAAATATTACATTTAACGATTTTGCTGTCCATGCATTCTAAACAATGCTTCCATTTCTTTAGGACTTTCTTTCATTCCACGAAGTACCCATTCGTTTGTTAGTCCCCAAAGCCCGCCAGACGTAAATGCTGTTTGATAAGTGTTATGAAGTTCTCCCGTGAGGCTTTGTTTTCCACAAATAAAGATATGCTCCATTAATAGATGAGATAGATTGGCCTTATAAAGAAGTTCAATCACTTCTTTCATATCAAGAAAGTGTTGAAATGTCTCTTCAATGACATGAGGGTGTAAATTCGCCATATATTCATCCCACCATTTTTTTGTTTGCTCGGTCATGTGCTGACGAATAATATCCTCGATTGATTGGTAATTACGATAAAAGGAGTTTCGGCTGACACCTGCTGCATTCACAATTTCAGATACGGTGATTTCTAGATAATCTTTCTTTTTCATTAAATTAAATAGCGCTGTGGTGATGCAGTTACGAACAAATAGATTAGCTGGGTGTTTTCGTTTCATAAGATTCCTCCTTAGAGCCTATATTGTAACAAATGTACCACAGATTAGATTGTAGTTCAATCTGCTATAATCTATGTAGGCAATAACTGGAGCAATTTAAGTAAATTTGTACCAGTGTGGGTCGAAGGGATTGAACGTACTAATTACAAATGATACACTTGTTGCAGTGTAGGACAAATGTACCATATTGTCAATTTATTATGTCTCATGATAACGGGGGCATTTAATCATTAACAGGAGGGGATATATCATGAGTATAAAAGCACATCTCATTATTCTAATCATCATTATTCTTATTGCAGCAGTTCTTGGGCGCCTGGCAATAAGATTATTTTTAAACCTTTTACTTGGTGGTACACTGTTCGGAGGTAATTTCCTGTGAAACAGAAAAAAGGAAGGAGGAAGTATAAAGTGTTATGGGGATTTATTTATGTAGGAGCATTCATAGTTACTTTTATTATTTCAGCAATTATTAAACTTACCTACAATCCATTGGCGAAAGATTATCGGGTAGATTGGGATGATTCAGTTGGGAAGGTGTATACTGATATTTCATACGGTAAGGGAGAAGCTAATAAATTTGATTTGTATGTTCCAGCAGACAATACAAAAGAAACTTATGGTTTGGTAGTGTATCTGCATGCAGGTGGATTTACGAGTGGTGACAAGAGTGGTGATACTGAAATATTGAAATGGCTTTGCTCTAAGGGCTATGTTACCGCAGGTATCAATTACACTCTGCGAACAGATGAGAACGATGCATCTGTTTACTCACAATCAATAGAAATTAAAGAGGCGATGCCTTTTGTTGTAGAAGAAGCAGAAAAACTCGGTTATAAACTGGATAGAATGGCTATAGCTGGTGGTAGTGCAGGTGGTACACTGGCACTTCTTTACGCTTATCGTGATGCGGAAACTTCGCCCGTTCCTGTGAAAATGGTTTTTGAAATGGTAGGGCCTGCAAGTTTCCATCACGAGGATTGGACAAGTTATGGTCTGGATAAAAGTCCAGAAGCAGCCGCAGTACTTTTCAGTGTTATGTCTGGTAATGAAATTACAACAGAAATGATTGAAGCAAATGACTATGCAGAAGAAATAAAGGGGATTTCCGCAGATATGTGGGTCAATGAGAATACTGTTCCAACGCTAATTGCTTACGGTAAGTATGATAAAATATGCCCATTTGAAACGGTAAAGCATTTAATTAATGCATTGAAAGAAAATCAGGTTCCTCACGATTTTATCGAATTTCCACACTCAGGCCATGGTCTTCAAAATGACAATAAACAATATAAATTGTATATGGATAAGCTTAATGAGTATTTGGAAAAATACTTAACTAATTAAGTCGGAGGTATGATGAAAATTTTAATTGGAATTTTGTTAGGCATAATTGCTATTGTTGGCGTATTTTTACTTCTTCTTTTATTAGGAATAGGGTTAATGTCTTATCGGAATCGTCGTTATTGGAATTTTGTCAAAACAAGCCAACCAATCGAAGAAAAATATACCGCATTAGGAAAATATGACGTTTCTTGCACAGAATTTAAAACAGAAACTGATACGTGCAAGAAATATGGGATTTAGTATCCGTCTGAAATGAAAGAAGATTCATCTACTTATCCTCTCGTTATCATGGTAAATGGAACGGGAATTACGGCTTCAAAATATAAATCTGTTTTTAAGCATCTGGCTTCATGGGGGTTTATAGTTGTAGGGAATGAAGATGAAAATTCCAGAACAGGGGCTTCAACATCTGCAACCCTTGACTTTATGTTGAATTTAAATAAAGATAGCAATAGTGATTTTTATGGTAAAATTGATGTTAACAACATTGGTGTTAGTGGACACTCACAAGGGGTTATCCTCAAAATCATTATTTTTTCCATTTAAAATTACAATTATTTTTTCAATAGTTTTTACAAGTAGTTTTTCACATTAAATTACGATAGATTTTACACTGATTTTTACAACCATAAAAATAATGATTTTTCTGATTAGAAACAACTAAAAATATTGATATTACAAACAAAAAAGCAGCCATTGTAAAAATGACTGCTTTTTTGTTTGTAAAAAATGATGTAATTTAGTTTATTGCATCCCAAAACTGAAACTGATGTAAATATGATATGGTGGTAAAAGAAAAGTATCCAAAGGCAATGGTTATTTATCCACTTATACGAAGAAAAAAATTAAATAAGATGGAAGCTATGATTGATTTTTTAACGGAACCTGGCGTTTTAGAAATGGTGGATTCGTTAAATGATATGAGTGCCTACTATTTAGTGGAGCAGAATGGTCAACAATTTTTAGTCAATGTTACGAAGACCTATATTGAAGGACGCAGATTAAAACAGAAATTTGAAGGAAAGAAATGTGTTATTGAAAAGAATATATTTATAAAACTTAATTATACATTATAAAAAGTGTCTGAATTGTCAGATACTTTTTTGACTTTTATAAACATTTTTGTAGTTTTCCATATACTAAAAGTGATAAAATAAAAAAATTGTATTTTAATATTATTATTTGTTGTCATATGTAATAATGACGTTATGAATAGATTAATTGGAGTGATGTGTATGAAAGATACGGCTGTAGAACAAGCCTTAAATTTAGAATTAAAGCGTCAACGTGAAAATGTTGAGTTAATTGCGTCTGAAAATTATGTTTCAGAAGAAGTGATGAAAGTTCAAGGATCAATTTTAACGAATAAATATGCTGAAGGATATCCAAGTAAACGTTACTATGGTGGATGCGAATTTGTTGATACGATTGAGGATATTGCAAGGGATCGCGCTAAGCAGTTATTTGGAGCTAAGTTTGCTAACGTGCAACCTCATTCTGGGTCTTCTGCGAATATGGGGGCATATCGTGCAGTGTTAGAGCCTGGGGCGAAAGTATTAGGTATGAATTTAAGTCACGGTGGACATTTAACTCATGGACATCCACTTAATTTCTCTGGAAAAGATTATGAGTTCTTTGAGTATGGGGTAGATAAAGAGACTGAAATGATTGATTATGAAGAAGTTCGTCGCATTGCGTTAGAAGTTAAGCCGGCATTAATTGTAGCGGGAGCATCGGCTTATCCTCGTGCGATTGATTTTAAAAAGTTCCGTGAAATTGCTGACGAAGTTGGGGCATACTTAATGGTAGATATGGCTCATATCGCAGGACTTGTGGCAGCAGGATTACATGAAAATCCAGTTCCATACGCTCATATTGTAACGACAACAACTCATAAAACGTTACGTGGTCCACGTGGTGGTATGATTTTAACGAATGATGAAGAAATTGCGACAAAACTCGATAAAGTGGTGTTTCCAGGAATTCAAGGTGGACCTTTAATGCACGTTATTGGGGCGAAAGCAGTCGCTTTTGGGGAAGCTTTGACAGAAGAATTTAATGAGTATCAATCTCAAGTCATTAAAAATGCGAAAGTTTTAGCTGAAGAACTTGCAAAACGTGGGCTTCGTATTGTATCAGGTGGAACAGATAATCACTTAATGTTAGTCGATGTTAAATCAACATTTGGATTAACAGGGAAATATGCTGAGCACTTACTTGATCGTGTTGCGATTACATGTAATAAAAATACAATCCCATTTGATACTGAAAAACCATTCATCACAAGCGGTATTCGTTTAGGAACACCAGCTGTGACAACTCGTGGATTTAAGGAAGCTGAGATGGTTGAGTTAGCAGGATATATCGCAGATGCGTTAACATATCATGAAGATGAAGCAAAATTAGATGAAATTCGTCAATCTGTTTTAGGATTAACAGGACGTTTCCCTTTATATGAATAGGAGGCAGTTTATGGCCACAATTATTGATGGAAAAAAGGTATCTGAAGATTTACGTGAGGATTTAAAAGTTCAAACAGAAAAATTTGTTGAAGAAACAGGAATTCAGCCTCATTTAGTGGTTGTGATTGTTGGAAATAATCCTGCTTCGATGACCTATGTTCGCAATAAAAAGCGTTCATGTGAAGCGGTAGGATTTAAGTCGACGGTTATCGAGTTAGCAGATACAATAACAGAAGCAGATTTATTAGCTCAAATCGATGTTTTAAATCAAGATGATTCGGTTCATGGGATTTTAGTGCAGTTGCCATTACCAAAACATATCAATGAAGATCACATCATTTCTGCGATTGATGTGAAGAAAGATGTCGATGGATTCCATCCATATCAAGTCGGATGCCTAGCATCAGGGCTTGATTCATTAAAACCATGTACACCGGCAGGTGTTATCGAATTATTGAAAGCTTATGATATCGAAATAGAAGGTCGCCATGCTGTTATCATTGGACGTAGTCATATTGTTGGAAAGCCACTTGTCCAATTATTACTTGAAGAAAATGCAACGGTAACCGTTTGTCATTCGCGTACTCAAAATTTAAGTATGTTAACGCAGATGGCAGATATTTTAATTGTTGCGATTGGGCGTCCTCATTTTGTCACAGCTGATATGGTGAAAGAAGGAGCCGTTGTTGTCGATGTTGGAATTAATCGACTTGAAACAGGAAAGCTTGTAGGAGATGTTGATTTTGATACAGTTGAACCGAAAGCTTCTTATATTACACCTGTTCCGGGTGGAGTTGGACCGATGACGATTACGATGTTATTATTTAACACATTAAAAGCTGCAAAGGGTTTCACAAAATAAGAAAAAAGGCGATGTTTTGGTGACATCGCCTTTTTAAATTGATAAAATAGAGAAAAAGAAGCGGGGATGATGGTTATGGATTTTAAACGAATTAATATGATTTTAAGTGTTTTTTGGCTATTAGCATCGATTGGAATTATTTATTTAGATGTTAAACAAGTCATTAGTTTGACTCGTAATACAGGGTTATTCTTTGGGGTAGTTATCGTCATGTTTTTATCATTTCAAGTGGTTAAAATTTTTGAAAAAAGAGCATCGCAAAAGTAAAAGCTGTATCGTAAGATACAGCTTTTATTTTTGTTCTAAGTATTGTTCCAACGCTTTTGCAAGCTGATCAGGACATGAAGTTTCTTTTGTACGGCAAGGAATTCCTTTTAGTTTTTGGATAGCTTCTTCTACGTTCATTCCTTTAACTAAAGAAGAGATTCCGATTAAGTTTCCTGGACATCCACCAATGAAATTAACTGATTTAATTTTATTATCTTCAATTTCAAATTGAATTTCTTTTGAACATACGCCACTTGTTTGATAAGTTTCCATAATAATCCCCCTACTTTCCAAATTGTTACAGATATTATAGCAGTCAAGTCTTTCGAAAGCAATATTCAAATCAGGTGAATCGTTTCAAGAAACCCCTTGCAAATTGTTATGAATCGTCTTATAATGAGGACGATTCGAAATACAAGGGGGGCAACACATATGGAAACTTACATTGAAAAACATTTTAAAATGGATTTTAAACCAATGGCAAATGAGGGGGCTGTTTTTCAGGGAGCATGTTATCGAATTGCATTTTTAACATCTCGTATTGTTCGTTTAGAATACTCACTGACAGGTTGCTTTGAGGATCGCCCAAGTCAAACATTTTGGTATCGCGAACAGGAAGTCCCAGCACTTTCTGTTAAAGAAGATGAACATATATTAGAAGTTGTAACGGATCATTTAAGATTAAAATATTTAAAAGAACAACCATTTAGTGGGGATACCCTATCAATTGAATTAAAATATTCTTGTCAAATTTGGCGTTATGGAACTGAAGAACAGACAAACTTAGGTGGAACAGCTAGAACTTTGGATGCTGTTGATGGTGCCTTAAAACTTGAAAAAGGTTTAAATTCACGCGAGGGATATGTCATCATTGATGATTCAAAATCACTTGTGTTTAACGAAGCGTCTTGGTTAGAACCAAGAACAACGAATTCAACGGATCTTTATTTCTTTGGATATGGGACTGCCTACAAAGAATGTATTGCAGATTATTGTAAGTTAACAGGGCGCACTCAATTATTACCACGATATGCACTTGGTAACTGGTGGAGTCGTTATTGGGAATATTCAGATACAGAACTAGAGGGGTTAATGAATCGTTTTGAATCTGAGGGAATCCCATTATCGGTTTGTATTATTGATATGGACTGGCACAATGTAAATATTGATCCGAAGTACGGTAGTGGATGGACGGGCTATACCTGGAATAAAAACTTATTCAAAGACCCTAAAGCATTTATGACTTGGTTACATGATAAGGGGTTAAGAACGTCACTTAATTTACACCCCGCTGATGGAATTCGTGGTCATGAAGATTGTTATGAAAGTGTTGCTAAGTATATGGGAGTTGATGTTTCCTCGGAACAACCTGTGCCATTTGATATTTCAAGTCCTAAGTTTATGAAAGCCTATTTTGAGAAAGTTCATCATCCACTTGAGGACGAAGGCGTTGATTTTTGGTGGATTGACTGGCAACAGGGAACGAATTCTTCGATGAAGGGATTAGATCCATTATATTTCTTAAACCACTTGCATTATTATGATTTAGGTCGTGATGGATCGAAACGTCCATTTACGTTCTCTCGTTGGCCAGGTCTTGGAGGTCATCGTTATCCAATTGGTTTCTCAGGTGATACGGTTGTGACTTGGGATTCGCTTGCGTATCAGCCATACTTTACGTCAACAGCCGCAAATGTTGCGTATGGATGGTGGAGCCACGATATCGGAGGTCATTTTATGGGAATCGATGATTCTGAGTTGTATGCTCGTTGGGTGCAATATGGGGTGTTTAGTCCGATTAATCGACTTCATACATCAAAAGGAATCTTTAATCGACGAGAACCTTGGCGTCATTCTCATGAAGCGTATGAGGTGGCGAAATCGTTCTTAAATCTTCGTCATCAATTAGTACCTTATATTTATACGATGTCATACCGCAATATGACGGAGTCTTTACCGTTTATTACGCCGATGTATTTTGAGCATCCGCATGATGGAAAAGCATATGAGTATAAAGATCAATATTATTATGGTAGTGAGTTAATGGTGGCACCATTTACCGCGCCACGTAGTAAAGTTTTAAATCGTACGTTTAAAGAGGTTTGGTTACCACGCGGTCAGTGGTTTGATTTCTTCACAGGTGAGGCGTACCGTGGAGATAATATTTATGCGATGTACGGTAAACTTGAAGAGATTCCGGTATTCGCCAAGGCAGGAGCCATTGTTCCAATGGCCAAACTAGAACAAACAAATCAGATTGATAATCCAGAGCATTTAGAGTTAGTTGTATTTGGTGGAGCTAGTAATTCATTCACGATGTACGAAGATGATGGTATTAGTCGTGAGTATGAAGCGGGACACAGTGTATTAACGACTTTTGATTTAGAAGCATCAGATACTAAATTGATATTTAAGATTAATGAACCCGTTGGTGATTTAAATGTGATTCCAGTAAATCGTCAGTATACAGTGAAGTTTAGAGGTGTAGCATCAGACTGTGAATGTTTCTTGAATGGTGAAGAATCAGACTTTAATTATGATGTAGTTACAAGAACTTTATCAGTAACGGTTGATTCTGCTGATAGTATTATCGAAGTTCGTCATCAAGATTTATATCATCAAGAAATTGATGTTGATCAATTAATCTTTGAATTAGTTCAAGATGCGACTATTATCATGGATGAAAAGCAACGTTTTGAACACTGGTCATATGGAATTTTAGGCACGAATCTTTCTCTTGAAGAGAAAATGATGAGAGTTCTGGCAATGCCAGTCAATGATGAGGTTCGTCGTGCTGTGTTAGCTATTTTAACGAAAGCTTTGATGAAGTAGTTATATTAGTCTCAATAAGGTTGCAAGAGAAAAAAATTTTCCTGGCTGGTGTGTGTATTCTAGTAATTATTTCTTGGCATTAAAGTATTTGAATTACTAGATTGTGTTTTGTGATAGAGTTAGGGTTTGAAGTTTTATAAATTGAGGAGGAGGTAGTACCAAAGGTACTACCTTTTAAATTTCCGATATTTGGGAAACGATATTCAATGAATTGAATATAATTTTTGAAAAACGTCAATAATTAATACAAAATGTACTTTTTCGTGGAATCGTACACTTTAGCGTGTTATAATGAAATAATGAAAAAATAGCTTATATAGATGGAGTGATTCAGATGTCGACAACTGAAATCAACGATCAATTACAA
>OLNJ01000728.1_pt1 | contig 24036 bp, 23 predicted proteins | sample 1672191 | NCBI WGS metagenome assembly OLNJ01 (sample SAMEA3136657, study PRJEB25190) | human gut metagenome | biome: human gut; feature: human-associated habitat; material: faeces | place: Austria | collected 2013 | reverse complement strand
TATTGTATTTCCTTGGGCTGAGAAGAGCAATGTTCATATAACTTAACAGATCGATATCTTAAACTTGGAGGTAAATATGGAAATAGAAATTAAACTAAAAAATTCTAAAACACCTTTAATATATAAAGGTGATAGAATTGATATATTAGATTTTGAAATGAATGGAGTAAAATATAAACAAATAAGATGTTTTAAAAAAGGTTTTTCTAAATCTGAATTAGTATTAAATGAATTAATATTAAATATAAAAGAAATTAGAAAATAAATACAAAAAAACACCCAAAAATTAATTTCGCTAAATATCAATTTATAAAATTTCGTATTAAAACGAAAAGAAATTATAACAAAATTTAATATTTTATCGAGCTTGGGGGTAATATTTTGAGAGGTCGCACTAAAACATTTAAGTATAAAAATTATCAATACTCAGATGAAGTAAAAAAACTACTTGCAATTTCTCTTTCTGATTATGATAAAAGAAATATAAATGAAATTAGAAATAATTTAAAACTTTCTAATATGAAACGTGGCTATGAGTATATTATTGAAGATTTATATATATTAGTTATTAAACATAATTTTACATCATCTCAATTAGCAAAAATATATTCTCTTAATGTACGTTCTATTCAAATTTGGCTTAAAGAACTAGGATTAAATAGAACTTTAAAAGATGCTAAAAAAGCATCACTTGAAAGTAATATTTTTAGTGATTCTGATTTAATTCATAATGATCAGATTACCCAAATAACTAAATTTAAAAATAAATCTGCTAAGAATACTTCTGATTTGCCACAGTTAGTATTAGATTTTTTAAATTATCTTGAAACTATTAAAGGTAAATCAAAAAATACTATAAATGGGTATAAAATAGATTTGCAGTTATTTTTTAGATTTATGAAGGTTTATAAAGATAATAAAATAGATGATTCACTAGAATTTGAAGAAATTTCTATAAGCGATATTGATGAGAACTTTATTAATACTATAAAATTAACGGATATTTATGCATTTTTATCTTTTGTTGAAAAAGAAAGACAAAATAGTACATACGCTAGAGCTAGAAAAGTTGCAACATTAAAATCTTTTTATAGATTTTTATTTGGAAAAGCTAAAGTGATTAAAGAAAACCCAACAGTAGAACTAGAATCACCGAAAATAAATAAACGTCATCCAGTATATCTTACTTTAGAACAAAGTTTACATCTACTCTCCTCTTTAGATAAAGGTAATATAAACTATTACAGAGATTATTGTATATTAACACTATTTTTAAATTGTGGATTGAGATTATCTGAGTTATGTTCAATAGAAATTAATAAGATAAAAAATGATACATTAACTATTGTGGGAAAAGGTAATAAAGAACGTACTATTTATTTAAATGATGCATGTATAAAATCCATTAATGATTATTTAAGCAAAAGAGATAATTCAAAAATATCTGAAGAAAATAAGAAATACTTATTTCTATCTATTCGTAATAAACCTATTAATAAAAGAACTGTTGAATTATTAGTAAAAAAGCATATAACTAATGCAGAAATATTGGATAATACTTATACACCTCATAAGCTACGACATACAGCAGCTACTCTAATGTATAAACATGGAAATGTTGATATACGTAGTCTACAAAATATATTAGGTCATGAAAATATATCTACAACTCAAATATATACGCATATAGATGATGATAAACTTAGAGATGCTGTACGTTCAAATCCTTTATCTAAGTTATAGCATAAAAAATTAGCTATCTATTTAAAATAGGTAGCTAATTTTTTATTAAATGTATTATTATTTTCTTTTAAACTTTAGAACTCCTGGATATACTTCCTCGGTTACATCATCTAAAGATAAATCATCATCAAGACCAATTTCATCAAGGTATGTAATATTATCAAAAGCATCAACATATTCTTCATCATCTAAATAGTTTAAAGTATCCTGTACCTCAATTGTCTCTTCTTCTTTTAGAGCTTCTAAAGCTAGCTTTAATTCTTCTTCTAAATATTTATTTTCTTCTACATCTTTTGCTATATCTTCTATATTTATTGCTCTTATATCAATACCATCGATTTCTAAACATTTACCACAATTATCACAAATTTTATTTTCAAAAATATCACATAAATCGTCGTTAGTATATTTCATAAAATCACCTTCCATTTCTGTTAACTTATTTATTTTATCAGAAAGATATAATAAATTCAAATTTTATTATATTACAAGAACATAAGTTTGATATTATTATTATGTTATGTTATAATATCTATAAATAAGTGAGGTGTTATAATGATCGAAAATAGCAACAAACAAATGGAAATATATGAATTTCTTAAAAACTTTACAGAATTAAAAGGATATCCACCATCTGTACGTGAAATATGCGAGGCAGTTAATTTAAAATCTACTTCATCTGTTCATGGGCATTTAAAAAAATTAGAAACTAAAGGCCTAATAAAACGTGATCCAACTAAGCCTAGAGCATTAGAAATTATGGAAAACTCTTTAAATAAAATTGAAATGGTTAATATTCCAATAATAGGGAAAGTTACAGCAGGTATTCCTATATTGGCTAATGAAAATGTTGAAGGTGTTTTCCCTGTTCCTCTAAGTTATATTAAACATGATAAAGAACTTTTTATACTTAACGTTTCAGGGGATAGTATGATAAATGCTGGTATACATCATGGAGATTTAGCTATAATTGAAAGAAATCCTACAGCTTGTAACGGTGATATAGTAGTTGCTTTGATTGAAAACGAAGCTACTATTAAGACATTTTATAAAGAGGATGATTATATAAGATTACAACCTGAAAATGATACTATGGATCCTATAATTGTTAAAGATTGCAGTATTCTTGGTAAATTAGTAGGATTATTTAGAGCATATTAAATATAAATGAGTCATACATTTTAGTATGGCTCATTTATATTTAGTATTTAGTATTTAGGAAAGGTGAAAAAAATGACATTAGAAAAGGGGATATTTCTTAGAGCAAAGGATGAATATGATTGTGAATTTATATTATCACCAATATCCAATTTTAATCGGACTACTTATTTAAACTTAAGGTTACTTATTAGAACTATTTTATCACTTCCACTTGCCTTTTATTTAGGTTATTCACTATATTACACTTGTAATTCAATTGTAGATATAAAATCATTTATATTAAGTTTTATAATTACTTATATCCTATCATTTTACTTAATTCAAATTCCACATGAATTAATACATTATATAATTTATTCTAACTTTTTATCAGATCAAAAGGCTAAAATTAAACTATTTAATCGAAAAAGATTGATTACTTCTACTTATAATGGAGAAATAAACTATACAAGGAGTCTTCTTAGTTTAATTGCTCCTGTATTAATAATATCTTCTATACTAAGTGTAATACTTATTTTAAAAGGATTTAACATCGTTATTTATGGTGTTATGTGGGCTAATTTAATTATATCTGCTGAAGATATCTTAAACATATTTATTTATATTAGCTCTAATGATGTAAGTAAAGGTATCTATGAGTTACCAAATGACTATAATTATTTAATTAACGAAATGCAAAAACAGGATGAGTAATTCATCCTGTTTAAGTTTTAATATTTTAAAGTATATTACTTAATGCAAATAACACACCAATTTTAGCATGATCAAATGTTAATCCACCTTGAAGATAAGCAATATATGGTTCTCTTATTGGAGCATCAGCAGATAATTCAATAGATGAACCTTGTATAAATGCTCCTGCTGCCATTATAACTTGATCGCTATATCCAGGCATATCCCATGGTTCACACTCTACAAAAGAATCTATTGGAGATGCTTTTTGAATTCCCTTACAGAACTTTATTAGCTTATCTTTATCGTTAAATTTAATAGCTTGAATAATATCACTTCTCTTTTCATTATATTTCGGTAATACTTCAAAGCCTGCTAATTCCATAATTCTAGCACAGAAAACAGCACCTTTAACTGCCTCCATAGCTATATGTGGGGCTAAAAATAAACCTTGATAGAACTGTCTCATAACTCCAAATGTAGATCCGCACTCTCCTCCTATTCCAGGAGTTGTTAATCTGTAGCTTGCCTGAAGTACATACTCTTCTTTCCCTGCTATATATCCTCCAGTAGGAGCTATTCCTCCCCCTATATTTTTTATTAATGATCCAGCAATTAAATCTGCACCAACATCAGTAGGTTCTATAGTATCTATAAATTCTCCATAGCAGTTATCAACAAATACTATTACATCATTTCTAATTGATTTAACCTTTGATATTATATCCCCTAATTCTGATACTAAGAATGAATTTCTCCAACCATATCCAGTACTTCTTTGTATATGTACTAATCTTATGCTTTTATCTTCTTTTAAAAGAGTAATTATCTTATCTTCATCAAATTTACCATCTATTAAGTCTACTTGTTTATAATTTACGCCATACTCTTTTAATGAACCTATATTTTTCTCTTCACCAATTCCTATTATATTATGTAATGTATCATAAGGTTTACCGCTTATACAAACCATTGTATCATTAGGTCTTAAATTACCTATTATGGCACAGGCTATTGCATGAGTACCATTAACGAAATGAGGTCTTACTAAAGCACTCTCTGTATTAAATACCTTAGCATATACTTTATCTAATGAATCTCTTCCAATATCCCCGTATCCATATCCAGAAGAGTTTGTAAAGTGTGATTCACTTATTCTTTCCTCCTGAAGAGCATTTAAAACTTTTAATTGATTAAACTCTCTAATTTCATCATATATTTTAAACTCTTCTTCAACATCTTTTAAAGCCTTATTATATAAAGTAAATGTTTCATCATTTATTTTATATTGCTTTTTTAAAAATTCTTCTGTTAAATTTAACATAGCTTTACTCCTTTATAGTTAACATATAATTACTAAAGTTATTATATATAATTTTTTTAGAAATAGAAAGTATTTTATAAATAATTAAGATGAAGGATAAACCTTCATCTTAATTATTATCAATATTATTAAATAAAATTGGAGTTGCAGGAGTAATAGTTGTTACAGCATGTTTATAAACTAACATTTGTTTACCATCTGAATCTAAAATCACTGTGAAATTATCAAATCCTTTTACATAACCTTTAATTAAAAATCCATTTGTTAAATATATAGAAACTGGAATTCTATTCTTTCTGGCATTATTTAAAAATATGTCTTGTAAGTTATTTGTTTGTTTATTCAAAAAAACATCTCCTTTAATAATACTAATTATTTTTAAGGTCTTTAACTATTAAGTTAATTATATCATCTTCAGAATATATATCTTTATCGATAAACTTTACTCTTGGATCTTTCTTAAACCATGTTAATTGTCTTTTAGCATAATTTCTAGATCCTTGTTTAATCATGTCTATAGCCTCTTCTAAGCTTATTTTTTTATCAAGGTAATAAAATACTTCTTTATAGCCTATACCTTGCATAGACTGCATAGAAGTGTTATATCCTAACTCTTTAAGGTTTATACACTCTTGAAGTAATCCATCATCCATCATCTTATCTACTCTTAGATTAATTCGATTATAAAGTTTATCTCTATTCATAGTAAGAACATAGTAATATATATCATACTTTGATTTATAAAATGTATCTAAATCATTAAATGAACTAAATGGCTTCCCAGAAATTTTATATACCTCTAATGCCCTTATAACCCTTTTTAAATTATTTGCATGAATTTTTTCATAACTTATAGGATCAATTTCTTTTAAAAGATTATGAACATATTCATTTCCTTTTTCTTTAGCCAGATCTTCTAAGTATTTTCTATATTCAATATCACTTTCAGCTTCAGTAAAATTCATATTACATGTCAAAGAATTTATGTAAAGACCAGTTCCTCCAACAATTATTGGAAGTTTATTTCTTCTTATTACATCATTAATTTCCTTTTCAGCCATGTTTTTATAATCTACTACAGTAAAGCTTTTATCAGGCATTACAACATCAATCATATGATGTTTAACGCCGTTCATTTCTTCATTTGTTACTTTTGCAGAACCTATATCCATATGTTTATATATTTGCATAGAATCTGCTGATATAACTTCTCCATCTAATAACTTAGCTAACTTAATAGATAATTCAGTTTTACCGACACCAGTAGGCCCTGCGATTATAAGTAATTTTTGTTTCATCTACTTTATTCCTCTTCTATATTATTCTTCTAAACTTCTTATTTAATTCATATTCAGTAAATTTTATTATAATAGGTCTTCCATGAGGACAGTGAAATGGATCATTTATATATCTTAAATCTTCAATTAATTTATCCATTTCCTCATGGTTCAAATAATCATTAGCTTTAACAGCCGATCTACATGCCATAGATGCTATCTTATTTAACTTAACTTCAGATGTTTTTCCAGATCCTAATGCTTTTAGATTATCTAATATCTCCATAAAAAGCTTTTTAGCATCCAACTTACCTAGAAAATAAGGTACTTCTTTTATTGATATAGTTTCACCACCAAAATGATCTATAACGAATCCAGCTTCACTAAAAACTTTATTATTTTCTTCAAAATAAGCATAATCTTCTAAGGATAAATCTAAAATTATAGGAACTAATAACTGTTGAACTATAATAGTACCTTCTTCAATATCCTTAAAATATTTTTCAAATAGAATTTTTTCATGAGCAGCGTGTTGATCCACTATATATAAATCTGTTCCATACTCTGCTAATATATACATTTTACTAAATTGTCCTATAACTCTTAGTTTTGGAAATTTAGCTTCTTTAGTATTTACATCATCTTTTATATTATAAGATTGGCAAATATTATCTTCATTTACAGTAACAACTTCAGTACTATTCTTATCATTATTTATTTCATATGAATCCTCTTCATTTGATTTGTTAAAATTGTTTATATTTATACTCTTTAATTTATTGTATAACTTCTCTTCTCTTTCTATATCTGAAATATCTACTGAGTTATACATATGTTTTATATCAATTTCTTTTTTTACTTCATCTTTAGTTATTTCTGGTTCTATTTTTTTTGTAGGATATTCGTCTTCAGATGAAATATTAAACTCTATTCTTTCTACATTTTCTTCTACAACAAATTTATTATTTTCATTTTTAACTGAATTGAATTTATTTAATGCATCTTCCCTTAGTACTGAATGTATTGTATCAAAAATAACTTTAAATACAGCTCTTTCATCATTAAATTTGATCTCTGCTTTGGTTGGATGAATATTAACATCTACTAGTTCAGGAGGTAGATCAATAAATATAACTACAAACGGAAACTTATTTATTACTGAGAAAGATTTAAATGCATTTTCCACCGCTGCAATAATTGTTTTATTTTTTATATATCTATTATTAACAAATATACTTTGATGATTTCTGCTACCTTTTGCAATTTCTTCTTTTCCTATATAACCATGTACTGAAATATCTCCCCTAGAGCCTTCAAAATACAATATATTGTCATATACATTTTTTCCATATATAGTTCTTATTACATCTTTTAAATTACCTGTACCGTAAGTATTAATTACTTTCTTATCATTATTAAATAACTTTATAGATATCTCTGGATTAGAAAGTGCTATTCTTGTTACTATATCATTTATTAAGCTACTCTCCCGTGAAATAGATTTTAAGAACTTTTTTCTTGCAGGAACATTAAAAAATAAGTCTTTTACTTCCATTATTGTACCATTATTCATTCCTACTTCTTGTAAAGATACCTTTTTCCCAGCTTCTAATATAATTTCACTACCATTATCAGCATCGTTTGTTTTGCTTTTTAAAGATATCTTAGAAATTGATGCTATTGAAGCTAATGCTTCACCTCTAAACCCTAAAGTGCTTATATTGTAGATATCTTCTACCTTAGAGATTTTAGAAGTAGCATGAGGTAAAAAAGCTATTTCAATATCATCTCTATTTATTCCAGATCCATCATCTATTATTTTAATTAATGATAATCCGCCTTCATTTATTTCTATAGTGATATTTTTAGAATTCGCATCTATTGAGTTTTCAACTAACTCTTTTACTACTGATGATGGCCTCTCAACAACTTCACCAGCAGCAATTTTATTAGCAGTATGTTGGTCTAATATATTTATTCTTTTCATATACTCTCACCTTACATTATTTTTTTAGCATCCTGAACAATTTTAAATAGAGTATTCATTGCATCAAGTGGAGTCATTACCATAACATCTAAATCCTTTATGCTATTTAATAAAGCTTCTTTTTCCAACATCGTGAAATCTATTTGAACATTTTCTATTTTATTTTTTTCTTCTTCTATTTTATATTCTTCTAAATTTTTAGAGTTTTCTTTTATAGTACTATCGTCTACTACAGAGTCTAGGGCAACTTCAGCATTTTTAGAAGAGGTATTGTTAATTTCAAATTTTTCTTTACCTTCTAAAGTATTTAAAATATCTTTTGCTCTATTAATTACCTCTTCAGGTAATCCAGCTATTTTTGCAACCTCTATACCATAAGACTGATCTGCTCCACCTTCAACAATTTTCCTTAAAAATATAACTTCATCATTAATTTCTTTAACTGCAACAGAATAATTTCTTACACCAGGTATTTCCCCTTCTAAATTTGTTAATTCATGATAGTGAGTAGCAAATAAAGTGTTACATTTTAATTTAACTTGATTTGATATATATTCTATTACAGACCAAGCTATACTTAGTCCATCATATGTAGAAGTTCCTCTTCCTACTTCATCAAGAAGAACAAGGCTATTATTTGTAGCATTCTTTAATATATTGGAAACTTCCCACATTTCAACCATAAATGTAGATTTACCTCCAGCTAAATCGTCTGAAGCACCTATTCTTGTAAAGATCTTATCGCACACTGATATATTAGCACTTGAAGCAGGCACAAAAGATCCAATCTGAGCCATTAAAGTTATTAATGCTACCTGTCTCATATATGTAGATTTACCGGCCATATTTGGACCAGTTATAAGCAATAACATATTGTCTTTCTTATTAAGCAAAGTATCATTAGAAACAAATTCACCTTTACCAATTACCTTCTCTACTACAGGATGTCTACCATCTTTAATATCGATAATACCATTTTCATTTATATTTGGCCTAACATAATTATTTTCATAAGCTACTAAGGCTAAAGTTGAAATAACATCAAGTGATCCTATTATTTTTGCTGTATCTTTTAATCTTTGAATTTCTTTTTCAACTCTGTCTCTTATATTTACAAATAACTCATATTCAAGGGCTATTAATTTATCTTCTGCACCTAATATTTTTTCTTCCATAACTTTTAACTCTTCTGTTATGTATCTTTCAGCGTTAGAAAGAGTTTGCTTTCTTATATATCTACCTTCTGGGATAGATGCATAATTTGCCTTTGATATTTCTATATAATATCCAAAAACTTTATTATATCCTACTTTTAATGATTTAATTCCTGTATGTTCTCTTTCTGATTGCTCTAAAGATGCTATCCATTGCTTACCATTTAACTTAATATCTCTTAATTCATCAACTTCTACTGAATATCCACTTTTAATTATATTTCCTTCTTTTAATCCAATAGAAGGATCTTCTAACAATGATTCAGCAAGTAACTCTCTTATATCATCTAAAGTATCTAAGTTATCATTCCATTTTACTAATAAGTCTGATTTGCAACTATTAAGCTTTTCTTTGATTCCTGGTAATTTATCTAAAGATCTTTTTAGAGAAACTAAATCTTTTGCATTTACATTTTTATTAGAAATTTTACCTGTTATTCTTTCTATATCATATATTTCTTTTAGACTATCTCTTAATTCTTCATTAAAGAACATATTATTATATAATTCTTCTACAGCAGCACTTCTATTTTCAATCTGAGATTTATTTATTAAAGGCTGTTCTATAAAGCTTCTTAATGTTCTTCCACCCATTGAAGTAGAAGTTTTATCTAATACCCAGATAAGACTTCCTTTTTTAGATTTTTCTTTAAGACTTTCTGTTAATTCTAAATTACGTCTAGAATTACTATCAATAGTCATAAAGTCAATTATATTATACTGTTCTAGTATATCTATATTAGATAAGCTTATCTTTTGAGTATCAAATATATATTTAAGTAATACAGATACTGCTATTTTACTGTTAATATTAATTGAGTCTACATCTATATTTATAAATTGTTTCTTTAATTCTTCATCGGTACAATAAAATTTAGAGTAATCTTTTTTAGTTATTAACACTGGTAAAGTCTCATGAATTCTAATTATAATATTTTCATTTAAAGTGTTATCTACAATTATTTCTTTAGGTGAGAATCTAGAAATTTCTCCTAATAGATTATCTATTGTATCTGAAAAATACGTTGTTTTGAATTCACCTGTAGAAATATCTGATATTGCTATTCCATACAAACCATTACTTTCATATATAGACATCATATAAAGATTTTTATAATCATTATCACCATTTCCATCTATAAAAGTCCCAGGGGTAACTACCTTAACTACATCTCTTTTAACAATACCTTTTGCTACTGATGGATCTTCTACCTGTTCACATATAGCTACTTTATATCCTTTCGATACTAATCTTGATATATATGCGGCTGATGCATGAAATGGAATTCCACACATAGGTGCTCTCTCTTCTAACCCACAGTCTCTTCCTGTAAGTACTAGTTCGAGTTCTCTTGATGCTGTTTTAGCATCTTCAAAAAACATTTCATAGAAGTCTCCTAATCTAAAAAATAATATACAATCAGTATATCTCTCTTTAACTTCCATATATTGTCTCATCATAGGAGTTAACGCCATTTTCTTATCCTCCGTTATTTTAAATTTTATAGTAATATATTATCATATTTTTATTGCTAGAGTATATAACATAATAAAAAAGGACAGTCTATTGAGCTGCCCTCTTTTAATAGTTTATTTCATTTTACCTAGTAATGAGAATGGTTGGGCTCTAGTAATTTCAACATTAACTAAATCACCTATCTTTACATTTTCTCCTTCAAAGTTAACTAATCTACCATTTCTTGTTCTACCTGAGAACTTTGTTTCATCGTTTTTGCTCATACCTTCAACTAAAACTTCAACAACTTGATTTTCAAATTCTTTGTTTAGCTTTATAACATTATCATTTACAGCTTTAACTAATCTATCAAATCTATGATGTTTATCTGCATCATCTACTTGATTTAACATCATATCAGCTGGAGTATTATTTCTTCTTGAATAAATAAATGTAAATGCTGCAGAATATCCAACCTCTTTAACTAATTCTAATGTTTCAAGGAAATCTTCTTCTGTTTCACCTGGGAAACCAACAATTATATCAGTAGTTAAAGATACACCTGGTATTTCTTTCTTTATCTTATTTACTAGTTCCATATAATACTCTCTAGTATAGTGACGATTCATCTTCTTTAAAATATTATTTGAACCACTTTGTACTGGTAAATGTATTTGCTCACATAATTTATCACATTCCTTAATAGCTAAAATAACATCATCAGTTAAATCTTTTGGATGTGATGTCATAAATCTAACTCTTTCTAGTCCTTCAACTTCGTTTATCATTCTTAGAAGTTTAGCAAAGTTAATATCCTCATCTAAGCCTTTACCATATGAGTTAACATTTTGACCTAAAAGTGTTATTTCTTTATATCCAGCTTTAACTAATTCTTTTACTTCATTTAGTATATCTTCAGACTTTCTTGATCTCTCTCTTCCTCTAACATAAGGAACAATGCAATAAGTACAGAAGTTATTACATCCATACATTATAGTTACAAAAGCTTTTACATCACTTTTTCTATCTATAGGTAGTCCTTCAACTATTTCTTCTTCCTTATTAAATATCTCTTTTATTTGCACGCCTTCAGTTTTAACTCTATTTAAGTATTCTGGGAATTTATAAGCATTATGAGTTCCAAAAACAATATTTACATAAGGGAATGTGCTAAGTATTTTATCTGCCATACCCTCTTGTTGCATCATACAACCACATATTCCTATAATTAAATCTGGATTTTTTTTCTTTAAAGCCTTAAGTTGTCCAAGGTTACCAAATACTTTATTTTCAGCATTTTCTCTAACACAACAAGTATTAAATAAAATTATTCCAGCTTCTTCTTTATTTTCTGTTCTTGAATACCCAATATTTTTTAACATTCCTGAAAGCTTTTCTGAATCTTCTTCATTCATTTGACAGCCCCAAGTTTCTATATAATATTTCAAATTCGTCTCTTGCATCTTTAAATCTCCTTTGTACAAATTTTTTAACCTTTGTATATTATAATAAATTTTTTATTCATTTTAAATAGAATATTATAATTTATTATAAGTAAATTATAGTATTCTATTATCTTTCCCATCTTGCTATATCATATCTATTATTAAACCCAATCCATTTATATAGAGAAATTGCATTAACATTATCTTTATCAACGCCTAAAGCAAGTTCTGATATATTCTTTTCTCTAGCCTTACTAATTAGGTTATCTAAAAGTAATTTACCTAGTCCCTTCCCCCTAAAAATATCGACTACCCCGAAATTAACAACAGTATACATTTTTCTAATATAGATTATTTGACCATACGCAACTACAACATTATTTATTTTCATAAAAATTGCTAAATCTTCAATGTAATAATCTTGCTTAAAATCATTTTCAATATCTTCTACTTCAATAGGTACACGATCAATATTTTTAAAAACATTATTTTGTATTTCACATCTTAATAAAGCATCGTTTTTTATATCTACTTTTTGAAATGAAATGAGAATATCATCATATTTTTCATTGCTATAAATATTAAGTAAATTTAATAATTTCATATCGTACTTTAAAGTAGATTTCAAATTCGTTATTTCATTTGTTTTATTATATTCATTTAATTTTAAATTCATAATAATAGATGGTCTTGCTTTCCTAAAACCTAAATTACTTAACAATTTGTTGCTATTTCTATTTTCAATAGATTCATAAACCAAATATTTCTCGTTAAATCTTTTTAAAATATCATTAGTAATAATATCAATATAGTTGTCTTCTACATACAAAGAAAAAACCTTAATTTGTGAATCAATAGGTATTTCATACCATATATATCCTATAAATTCTCCATTATACATAAAAAGCTTAACAAATTTCTTTAAAAATATCTTTGGAATAAAGGATTGATTATAATAATACTCAAAAAAGTCTTTATCATAGGTCTCTCTTTGAAAATTTTCTTCGTATAGTTTCTTAAATTCATCTAAATTACTAGACGATAATCTAACCAACGAAACCATATAAAACCTCATAAAATAAATTATTATATAATTTTAATATATATTAGAAGAGATTACATCTATACGATGTAATCTCCTTAGTAACTTTAACCTACGTTTTATTAATTATTCTGTATCTCTTATGCTAAGTGCTATTTTTTTAGCATCTTTATTAACTTCTAAGATTATACATTTAACATCTTGACCTACAGTTAATACTTCAGAAGGATGATTAATGTGGTTATGGCTTATTTTAGATATATGCACTAACCCATCTAATCCAGGTTCTAATTCTACAAATGCCCCAAAATCATTTATTCTTACAACTTTACCAAGAACTGCTGATCCAACAGGATATTTTTCTTCCACATTTGTCCATGGTTCTGGTGTTAATTCCTTAATGCTAAGTGATAATTTTTTATTTTCTTTATCTAAACCAATGATTTTAGCATTAACTACTTGACCTATTTTTAAAACTTCATCACAAGATCTTACTAATTTCCATGAAATTTGAGAAATATGAATTAATCCATCAACTCCATCAACTTCAGCAAAAGCTCCAAAGTTTGTAAATCTTTTAATTTCAGCAGATACTACATCACCTAAATTAAATTTCTCCCAAGCTTTTGATTCTTTTTCTTCTATTTGTTCTTCTAGAATTACTCTTCTAGATGCAACAATTTTAGAAGGATTTTTTCTAGAGAAATCAATTAATCTAACTTCCATTTCAGTGTTTACAAATTCACTTGTATCTTTTATAAATCTTACATCAATATGAGAAGCAGGAATAAATATTCTTACTCCGTTAAAGTTTGCAACTAACCCTTTTTCTCTTGCCTCTTTTATAAGTACTTTAAATGTTTCTTTTCTATCAAATAATCCTTCTAATAATTCTAAAGTTTCTTCTTTTTTATACTCTAATCTAGATAAAACAACGTAATTATCTTCATTTCTTAACTTAATTACTTTAGCTTTTATGCTATCGCCTTGTTTTAAATTTCTTAAAGTTTCTTCTAAATCTTCAGCATACGTTAATTCATTAAACGGGATTACTCCATCTGTCTTATACCCTACTAAAGAAACAAATACTTCTGAAGAACCTATCTTAAGGATTTCCCCCTGTACTTCATCTCCTATTCTAAATCTTAAATCCATTTGATCCATCAATTGTAATTGATCTTCCATCTATATATCCCCTTCCATTAATTCAACTACTTCATTTATAATCCAATCTGGAGTTGAAGCTCCAGCTGTAATACCAATTTTATTTATTGTACTATCATTAATTATCTCTGTTGATAATTCAGATGAATTTTCTATATGAATCGCACGTTTGCAATTCATCTTTGCAATTTGATATAATTTTGTTGTATTTGAACTATTCTTTCCTCCTACAACAATCATTAAATCTACTGTTTTTGATAATTCAAAAACACCCTTTTGTCTTATTTCAGTTGCTGCACAGATTGTATTAAATGCTAAAAGTTCCTTAGTTCTAACAGATAAATTTCTTATTGTGTTTACCCAATTTTCTTCTTTTTCAGTAGTTTGAGATACTACACATATCTTATTAGGTATTCTCTCTGGAAGCTCTCCATCTTTAGTTATTATGGCCTTATTATCACACCATCCATTTATACCTATTACTTCTGGATGATCTTTATCTCCTAAAATAACTATTTGATAACCCTCTTTAGAATATTTATTGACTTTCTTTTGGATATTAGTTACAAACGGACAAGTTGCATCTATTGTTATTATTCCTTTAGATTCTAATAAGTCCATTACAGCCTTTGAAACACCATGAGATCGTATTATAACCGCATCTCCTTTTGATAATTCATCTATATTATCTATAGAAATTGAAAAAACATCATTATTTTCTAGATATTTTACAACATCATTATTATGAATTAGTGGTCCCAATGTATAAATTTTTTTACCGTAGTCTTTCTGAATTTTTACTGTCTGATCTACCGCTCTTTGAACCCCAAAACAAAAACCTGCACTCTCAGCTAAAATTACTTTTCTTTTCATGCTGTTTATCTCCTGTTGTTAAATTTTACTACCCAACAATATTATTGTAATTTATTTTTTATATAATTACAAATAAATTCTGTAACTTCTTCTATAGATAAATTAGAACTATCTATTTCAATTGCATCATCTGCCATTCTTAATGGATCTACTTCTCTATTACTATCTATAAAATCTCTTTTTATAATATCGCTTAATAAAGTATCGTAATTTACTTCAATTCCTCTACTAACTAATTCATTAAATCTTCTTTTTGCTCTCTCTTCTGCAGTTGCAGTTAAGAAGAACTTAAATGGTGCATTTTTTAATACTACTGTACCAATATCTCTACCATCCATTAAAACATTATATTTTTCAGACATATTCCTTTGTAAATTTACAAGCTTTTGTCTTACTTCAGGAATTGAAGCGTAATTTGATACTATTGAGCTAATTTCTGGCATTGTAATTTTTTCTTGAACATTTTTTCCGTTTAATATCAAATCATCATTTTCAAAATGCATTTCTAATGTATCTATTAACTCCATTAGCCTTTTTATATCTGATGGCTCTATATTATTTTCCTTTGCCATTAAAGATACAGCTCTATACATTGCACCTGTATTTATATACATTAAATTAAATTCTTTACTTACTAACTTTGCTATAGTACTCTTTCCAGCACCTGCTGGTCCGTCTATCGCTACAGATATTCTCATTTATTTGCCACCTTTCTTGCTGCTAACCATTTATTTATCATTAAGATTATATTATGAATTTGTTAAGTAAACAAGATTTTATATATTTATTCCTGCTATATATCCTGTGGATAAAGCTATTTGAACATTATATCCACCTGTAAATGCATCTACATCAATTACTTCCCCTGCAAATGATAAATTTTCAATTATCTTTGACTTCATTGTAGATGGGTCGATTTCATTTATAGATACTCCACCTGCTGTAACAATAGCTTCTGATAGAGGTCTTAATCCTTTTACAGTAATCTCAAAACTTTTTAATAAATCTACTAATCTTTTTCTCTCTTCCCTAGTTATTTCATTAACTTTTTTGTTCGGATCTATATTTGATAATTCAATTATTATTGGTATTATCTTTTGTGGTAATAAATCATTTAATGAGTTTTTAAAATCATTATTTATATACTTTTTAAAATCTCTTTGTATTCTTTTGTCTAACTCTTGATGATCTAAAGCTGGTTTAAAATCTATTAATATCTTAAAACTTTCATTTTCTTTTATATATCTTGAACCACTTAATGTTAAAGGTCCTGAAATACCGTAATATGTAAATTTAACTTCACCTTGCTCTTTATACACTACCTTATTATTAGATTTTATAACCAATCCTATATTTCTTAAAGATAATCCTGCTAATTCTTTTATAAATTCTTCTTTAATTTCTATAGGAACTAAAGAAGGTTTTAATTTTACTATTGTATGCCCTATATTTTCAAGTAGTTTAAAACACTCACCAGTTGATCCTGTCAACGGATATGATGCTCCTCCAGTGGCAAATATAAAGTTATCAGCATATATTTTTTTTGAATTATTAATTTCTACAGCAACAATTTTTGATTTATTCATTAAAATATTAGTTACCTTTGAATTTAATTTCACTTTAACGTTAGCTTCTTCAAGCCCATTATTTAATCCTTTAATAATATCAGATGATTTATCAGAGTATGGAAATATTCTTCCTCCTCTTTCTGTTTTTAATTTTATTCCTTGTGACTCAAAAAAATTTATTGTATCCTCATTTGTAAATGTATATAAAGAACTATATAAAAAATATGGATTTCCAGGAATATAATCAAAAAATTCACTTATATCCTTTGCATTTGTTACATTACATCTACCTTTTCCAGTTATGAATAATTTTTTACCTATCCTATCATTTCCTTCTAGTAATGTAACATTATTATTTTTTGCAGCACTAATAGCAGCCATAATTCCTGCTGGTCCACCACCTATAACAACAACATCAGCCATATAAATCCTCCTAAAAACTAATTAATAAAAATTAAAGGAATTAACAAATGCTAATCCCCTTAATTGATTCTATTCTAATATCCTGAATTTCTCCCGTTATAAGAATAAACATTAAAATCATGCCAAATCTTTTCTAGATCATTAAAAATATTAGAAATTGTTTCTTTCTCTCTTAATCCAACAGCAACTATTAAAGCATTAATTACTGATAAAGGAGCAACAAGAGAATCAACAAATGATGCCATATTACTTTGAGCAACTAAAGTATAATCTGCTTTTGCATCTAATGGTGATAAATAACTATCTGTTATAGCTACCACTTTTGCTCCTCTATCTTGTGCTATTCCTAATGCATCTATCGTCTTTGAAGAGTATCTAGGGAATCCTATCCCTATAACTAAATCTCCTTCTCTAATACTTACCATTTGTTCAAATATATCTGAAATTCCATTACCTACAGTTTTTACATTCTGTAAAATTAGATTTAGATAAAATTCTAAAAATTCAGCTAATGCCATAGAACTTCTTAATCCTATAATAAATATTCTTTTGGCTTCGAAAATGCTATTAACAACAGCATCGAAAGTTTCGTAATCAATCTTTTCCATAGTTGCTCTTATATTCTCCATGTCAGATTTTAATACACCTTTCAATGTATATCCATTGCTTATATAATCATTTGACAGCTCTAATCTCTGAACAGTAGTCAATTTCGTTTTTATTAATTCATGAAGGGATTTTTGTAATTTTGGATAACCTGAGAAACCTAATTCTATTGCAAATCTAACAACAGTTGATTCAGAAACTCCTACAGCCTCTCCTAGCTTTGAAGCAGTCATAAAGGCAGCTTTATCGTAGTTCTTTAATATATAATCTGCTATTAGTTTTTGTCCCTTACTAAGTCTTGTAAACTTTGTTTGTATTAATCTCATAAGATCATTTGATTCACAATTATTATTTTTCTCCATAACTACCTCTTCTTATAATATATATAGATAAATAATTTTAGCATTATTTATCTTTTTAATCAATTAATTATTTTTTCTCAATTACAAATAAAACTGGTGATTTATTGCTTCTATTTATAATTTCATGTTTCATAACTGCATATCTATTTTTAGGTAAATTATCTAAATACTCTTTTATATAAATATACTCACTCATACCTTCATCATGGCCTCTATACGATGTAATTAACATCATTCCCTCTGATTCTAGAATATCTAATCCTAATTTTATACTTTCTAAAGATGAGTTATAGCAAGTAGTAATAGATTTATCACCACCTGGTAAAAATCCTAGATTGTATACAATGCAATTAACATTTTCTTTTATATATTCTAAAAATTTATGATGAGAATCATTAATTACTAGAACATTTTGCTTTTCCTTCTGTTTGTAAGTCTCACAAGCAATCTTTTGGATATCAAATGCATATACTAATTTAAAGTTATCAGCTAAAAAGTCTGTGTCAAATCCATTTCCTAATGTACCATCAATTGCTACGCTCTTTTCTTTTACAAAATTTTTTATAATATAATGTGTTAATGAACTAAAATCTGCTGTATAAGTAAACATAATCTATACCCTATAATCCTTTTATATAATTAACTTCTTCTTGAGTTAACAATCTCCAATTTCCTTTTTTTAAGTTACCTAATTTTATATTACCCACAGATACTCTCTTTAATTTTAATACATTATGATTTAAAGAAGAGCACATTCTTCTAATCTGACGATTCTTTCCTTCATGAATAGTTATTTCAACAGTAGATCTTATAATATTTTCACCTGTCTTTTTAATCGTAACTTTTTCTTCATCTATAATTTCTATATTAGCGCTAGATGTAACGTATCCACCTATATCTACACCATTTTTAAATTTCTCTATTTCTTTTTCTGTAAATTTTCCTTCACATACAGCTATATATTTTTTATCAATAGCCACCCTTGGATGTATTATTTTATTGTAAATATCACCATCATTAGTAAGTAGTAAAAGACCTGAACTATCATAATCCAATCTACCAATTGGATAAATTCTTTCATTAACATCTATTAAATCTAAGACAGTTTTTCTTCCTTTTTCATCACTTACTGATGTAATATATCCCTCTGGTTTATTTAACATTATATATATCTTTTCTTCTTCAGGTTTTATAACTTTATTACCGTACTCTACTATATCTGTATCTACATTTACTTTAGTACCTAGCTCAGTTATAACATTACCATTAACCTTAATTTGACCTGATAAAATCAGTTCTTCGCTTTTTCTTCTAGAAGCTACTCCACATCTAGCTATGTACTTTTGTAATCTTTCTTCCATTAAGTTCACTCCATTTTTAAATCTATTACTTTGTAATTATATCTTTATATATTTAGATATACAATAAAATTACGAGCAAAAATATAATAATTATACATTTTTCTTTATTAGTTAGATTTTATTTTAAATATATGCTAAAGTATATATTGTATAAATTATACCAAATCTATTTAAAACTACAATGGGGTGAAACTTATGTATATTGAGAATGTAAAAAAAGCAAGAGAAAATATCAAAGATGTAATCGTTAAGACTCCAATTCTTCATAGTAAAATATTTAGCGATTTATGCAATAATATAGTATATATGAAATGTGAAAATCTACAACTTACAGGTGCTTATAAGTTAAGAGGAGCTCTTAATAAAATAAAAGGGTTAACTGATTATGAAAAATCTCAAGGAGTTGTATGCTCCTCTGCTGGTAATCATGCCCAAGGTGTTGCATATGCTTCAAGTTTAATTGGTGTAGATGCAACTATAGTTATGCCAAAAACTACACCTTATCTTAAAGTACAATCAACAAAAAATTATGGTGGTAACGTTGTGTTAGAAGGTACTTGCTATGATGATGCATATAATGAAGCAAAAAGAATTGAAGCAAAAGAAAATAAGGTGTTCATTCATCCATTTAATGATATTGATATAATATATGGTCAAGGAACAATAGCATTAGAAATATTAGAAGATATTCCTAACATAGATTGTATAATTTGTCCAATTGGAGGCGGTGGTCTTATAAGTGGTATTTCATTAGTCGCAAAGGAAATTAATCCTTCTATTAAGATAATAGGAGTTCAATCAGAAGGTGCTGCTGCTATGGCTAATAGTTTTAAAAATAAAAGGTTAACTCCGCTAACTACTGTTAATACAATTGCTGATGGTATAGCTGTAAAAACTCCAGGAGATAAAACATTTGAAATAATAAAAGACCATGTTGATGAAATTATTACTGTTTCTGATGCCGAAATTGTAGATGCATTTTTATTACTTACTGAAAAACACAAGTTAATCGCTGAAGCTTCAGGAGTAGTATCATTAGCAGCATTAAAGAAATTAAATTTTACTGGTAAAAGAGTTTGTTCAGTTATTAGTGGAGGTAATATAGATATGCTAACTATTTCTACTCTAATAAATAATGGATTGGTTTCAGGTGGAAGGTTATTCTGTTTTTCAACTGAAGTTCCAAATACTCCTGGACAACTTCTAAAACTATCACAATTATTAGTTAAAGAAAATGCAAATATAGTCAGCTTAGATCATGATAAGTTTAAAGCAATAAATAGAATAAATAACGTTCTTGTAGAAATTACTGTTGAAACAAATGGAGATTCACATATTGAAAGAATAGTAAATGCTCTTGAAAACGAAGGTTATTCTATTCGAGTTATGTATTAATATTTAGAGGTTAATGTATTTTTTTACATTAACCTCATTTTTTTATTTTAAGAAAACTAACTAATTTTTGTATATTATTTTATATTTTGTGTTAATAATTATAATATTAATTTTTAGTTGGTGATAAATTTGTTTAAATATATGAAAAAATTTATACTTCCATTATTTTTATTATTAATATTTTTTATTACATTAAGTTATGATTCCATAAGATTTTATTTTAATATAACAAAAGAAATAATCAATTTAAATAGTAACTTAGCTGTAATTGCTAGCAACTTTTATACAGAACCTACATCAGAAGTATCATATAAAGATGTAGTATATAAAAGTAGAGGAAATCTAGATTTAACCTTAGATATTTATAGTCCCAAAAAGACTAATAAAAGCCCATCCCCTGTTATAATATATGTTTTCGGTGATTCCTGGATGTATGGTAATAAAAATCTACCATCTGAATTATCTCCAATAATCGAAATACTAAGAAATGAAGGGTTTACAATAATATCTACTTCTTATGAATTATTAAAAACAGATGCAATTTTTGATAAACAAATATCAGATATTAAGGATACTATAAGATGGATATATAAAAATAAAGATATTTATAACTTTGATACTGATAATATAGGAATAGTATCCCCATCAGCAGGTTCACAACTTTCTATGATTGCCGCTTTTTCTGATAATAATATGTTTATAGATGATTTAAGTTTAGCCTCTTATCCATCTAATATATCTTACGTTGTAGATTTATTTGGCCCTACAGAATTATCAAAAATAAATATTTCTCTAGCTCCAACAGAAGTAGCAGAAAAATTTGACACATATGATATAGAAAATATTTCTGAATTATACAGTCCTATTAATTACGTAAAAGAAGATTTACCTAATACACTTATTATTCATAGTATAGTAGATACCATTGTTCCATATAGTAGTTCTTTAAAACTTTTTAATGAATCTAAAAATAACAATAACAACTTTGAACTTCTATCATTAGAAACTTGTACACACTATTTGGAAAATCTATCTAATAAGGAAGCTATTACATTATATTTTAAAATTCTAAGTTTTATATATAAAAACTCAAAAAATTAGGAGATAAATAAAATCTCCTAATTTTCTTATTATACTATATACTTAAATACTCATACTTATTGGTACTACTAATAGAGTTTTTCCTTCTACTTTAACTCTGGGTTCTGTAGGAATAATTAATCCATTGCTCTTTAGGCTATTATTTAATATACTATGTGAAGCAAGCAATTTTTCGTAAAACTCTGGTTGACCTGTTTTTCTTAACAAATGTATATATTCACCTTCTTCACAAACTCTTATGACCTTTCCTATTATTTTACAAGGACATCCAGCCCTTTCGTAAATATTACCATAATTATTAAATAAATATTGATTATTCATCATTACCACTACATCATTATTATTAGTATTAATAATTACATCTTGAGTATTATTTACATTTAAATAATCTCTAAGAGTTATTAAAGAACTAGATAGAACATTATAATTATATATATTACTAGATGTACTTTTAGCTAAAGAATTTAGAGTATCGCATCCTATACAATTAATTAAATTACAACAAACATCTACATAGGATAATATTGAATCTTCTCCAATAACTCCATTAAGCTGTATATAGTCTCCAACAGATATATCATCACTCATCCATTCATCGGAAACATTTTTTAATATGTTAGAATCATTTAATCCATTTACTAATTGATTATGAAGTTCGAATACAGTATAAATTCTTGTAAGTTCCTCTTCTCTTCTTATAAATCTTCTCCCATCTAATCCTTCAGCTTTTTCTTTAGTATTTGTTAAAGAATCTGCACTATTATAATTTTTACCTTTATATCCATCTCGTTCATCTCTTATACATCTATCCTCTTCAAAATATTGCTCTCTATCTTGAAATCTAATATTTCCTGAAATAGTTCTATCTTCGATCCACCTAGAAGTTCTTTTTTCTATATATCCCTTTATAACTAGGGAGTTTAAATTTTTTGTTAATTCCTCATCAAGATAAATTAATAAATCAGTAAGACCTATCAAGCTTTTCGCCCCTAACATAATCTTTATAGTAGATATCTTATTCCATTACAATAAAAAGTTTCATATTTAAAATTCAATTATAATAGCTCTAAATTATCAGTAGTTAACTTATATGTTACATCTTTTCTCTCAACAATTATGTTAATTTTATCATTTATTTCTTTATCATTGGTTATTTTATGTAATAGTTCCTTTGTAGGATTTATCGCATACGGTGTTCCAACTAACTTAAACATGGTATAATCTCCAGCTGTATCCCCATATGCATAGCTAGCTGATAAATCTATATTATACTTTTCTTTCATTTCCAAGAGAGCCTTTTCCTTACTTTCTGAATCCCACATAGGAATAACATCACCAGTATAGTTATTATTTTTATCACTTATATATATTGTACCTTTAAAATCATCCATATTATATTTTTGTGACATCTCTTTTACTAATTCATATGGGGATCCGGATATTGCAATAACTATGTGTCCTTGTTCTTGATGCCATTTTATTCTTTCTCTTGAAAAAGTATATACTCTATCACCTTTTTGTTCTATAACTTTTTTAGCTACATGCTCTATTTGCTCTTTGCTAATTCCTTTAATCGCTTCTACATAAATATCCACCATCTTTAAAAGATATGTATCATAATCTCCTTGCCTTTTATCCCATAATAAATATGCTGGACGTACTTCTTTATACCACTTCTCCTCGTCTACTAATTCATATTTAATTATTTTCTTAAATACTTCTGTAATTAAACCTTCTCTATAAATTGTTCCATCAATATCAAAAAAAGCTGCAATTTTTTTCATATTATCCTCCTTTGTTTAAGTTACGATCTGTTAAGTTATATGAACATTGCTCTTCTCAGCCCAAGGAAATACAATAGG
>OLNJ01000726.1_pt1 | contig 24052 bp, 36 predicted proteins | sample 1672191 | NCBI WGS metagenome assembly OLNJ01 (sample SAMEA3136657, study PRJEB25190) | human gut metagenome | biome: human gut; feature: human-associated habitat; material: faeces | place: Austria | collected 2013 | reverse complement strand
GACAGCAGCAGAGAACCGCGATTGGGCGTGCAATTGTAAAAAATCCGGATATTCTGCTCTGTGATGAGCCGACGGGCGGTGCGTAGTTAGTAAAAACAAAGCTACAAAAAAGAAATATCCATGCTTCCATCTTCGTGCACAAGGATAGATTCAATAAAAGACTTCCAGAAAGTGTTCTTTTCGGCAGCAGTAAAAGCCTGGTATATTTCTTCCCAATTCTGAGCAAGCAGTGACTTCACTTCGGAAAGATCGCGACGAGGAACAGGGACAACAGCCTGGCATTTCTTCAGCTGATCCTGGAGATCGTCATATTTTTCCCTGTATGATTCTTTATCAATTAAGTCATCCATAAACAGATCATAGAGTTTTTCTAATTTACGGCGGATCTTTGCGGCATCAGCAGCAGGATCCTTTTTCTGCATACTGGAAGAAGACACTTCATACTGTGCAATATACTGGGACAGCGCAGGACGCACATGACCGAGAAGATAGTCTTCGACGTCCTGCTCACGGTATGTTCTGGCACGGTCACAGCTGTGTGACTGATAACGCTGGTTGCAACGATAAGACCTGTACTCTTTTTTTACACCATGAGCAAGTGTTGCGGTAGTAGCGGCACCGACAAGATAATGTTTGCAACTAGAGCAGATCAGAAGTCCTGTGAATATGTATGTACGATTCGTTTTCCGATGCCGTACATTCTTACGACCGAGAAGCTGAATGCGATCGAAGCGCTCCGGAGTGATTGTACATTCGCAGAAGCCTGGATCGTCTCTGTACATTCCTTTATACAGAGGGTTGCGAAGATTCCGGACAACAGTGTCATAGCACAGGCGCATGTCATACTTTTCCTGAAGGTAGAGAAGTGTGCCGCGCTTGCTTCCTGTGGCTTCAAAGTGATCGAACATGTCCAGGGCGAACTGATGCCACGCTGGATCTATGATCACGTGCTTTTCTTCGTCAAGCATCAAGCCACGCGGAAGGCTGCCGGATATGTACGTCTTATTTTTCAACTTGTATGAAAATACGTCTTTTATACGATCACTATCACGGTCACATTCGTCCTGAGCCACAGACAGACGGATATTAATATGCAGGCGGCCGTTCGTCGTGGTGGTATCATAAGACTCTGTGATCGCCTTCCATTGCACACTGTTTGCGTCGAGAATCTCTTGGATCTTGTGGTAGTCTCCGATATTACGAAACCAACGGTCTAATTTTGTGAAGAGAATCATGTCAAAGGCATGAGTACGCACACCGTCCAGCAGGCGAACAAATTCTTTTCTTTTGGTATATCTTTTTCTGGCAGTCAGCGCTTCGTCCACGAAAGTGTCTACAAGTACCATGTGATTCGTTTCAATAAATTCATTCAGGAGCGTGTCCTGGGCTTCCAGAGTATCGCCATGCAGTACCTGACCTTCGTGGCTGCATCTTATGTATTTAACTACACGCAGGCCGTACAGTTCCGGCTGCGGATGAAAATATGTATTCATAAAAAACCTTCTTTCTAACATAGAACCCTGAAAAGGGTATAAAAAATAAAGCTATGCAGCAACACAGCTTTATGCTAGAATAGAGGGTGTGATCCGTGTCTGTTCTTGGCGTAAAGCTGTGGAGCATAGACACATGAGAAGGGGCAGTCGTTGACGCGGCTGTCCTTTTTCATATTTTTGACGAGATATGTGCATCCTACACTACACAGGAGGAAAGCACATGGAAGTCTTGACATGGCAAGCCAGGAACAAAAGGGGCCTGACGCTGAAGCAGCTGGAAGCTGAAACAGGAATCGGGAAGACAACGCTGAACAATATCGAAAACGGCCTTGTATCGCCTACGCTGAACCAGCTGGAAGCGATCGCCCGCGCCCTGGATGTCAAAATAAGTGATCTATATGATTCGGTTTACAAATAGTATAGCAGGTTTGCGACAGCAGCAGTCGATTTCTGGTGTTATTTCCCGAAATCGGGAAACAGGTACCGATCACCTTTATTCTTCCATAATTTGAGATATAATGGAATCAGAAGGAAGGTGATGCGGATGGACATACGCCAGAAGATCGACGCACTGCTCCGGAAAATCACTTCGGAGGATCAGCTGAAGCGGATCTACAGATTCGTAAAGTACATATACATACACACTCCGAAGTGAGAAAAAAGGGAATCCAAATGGGTTCCCTTATTTTTTTGTGTCTTCCTTCAGAAATCGCTTCCGGATCTCCTGCTTCAGGTAGTCCCGAACCTGCTCCGGCATTTCTATATACATTTCTACCAGAGTCCTGTCCAGATCATCCAGATCGTACTGCGCACACAATTCGTCGAGAACCGTCTGCGGCAGGTCGTCAAACATTTCCCCTTCGCCGTTCATTAAATAATCATAGTTCACATTGTATTCACGGCAGATTGCTTTGACCATTTGATCTGTCAGAGCATTCCTTCCATTTTCTAGTTGACTGATAGCGTTCTTTTTGACGCCCAACTTTTCGCCAAACTTTTCCAATGTCAAGCCGAGTTCTTTTCGTATTTCACGAACACGTTCGCCTTGTGTCATGTATAAGCCTCCTTTCAATTTATACAATACCACGCAAAAATACAAAGGTCAATAAAAAAGTTCACAGAAGATACAAAAAACTGTTGACAAAGTATTTTAAAAATACTATCATGTATTTAGAAGATACAAGAAAGGAGATGAAAAGAGACGGAACGAGAGGAACTGATCAACAAAATGGATCAATTTGCAGAAAGAGTTCTTCAGGGAGGCGGAAACGTGACACCACAGGAGACAGCAGTACTTCCGCAGGTTCTTGAAATGCTTTTAAGAGAAAAGCCACCCGCCGGAGCGGATGGCCAGAAAGAAGAATAACTACAGATCTGAAAGAACATCACAAAGCGCAGACTTCAGTGCTTCCTTCAGAAAACGGTTATTTTTAGATAAAGCGTCCTTCACATGCAACCAGCTGTATTGATCAGCAAAAGCATCAGGGTAAAGATCACGTTCAATCTGATGTTCCCATTCAGCAAAAGATGAAGAAAAAGCTTTATCTACTACAGAAGAAATTTTCTCACGATCCACAAAAACACCACCTTCCTATTATGTATTAAGCCGCTGCAACGACTTAATACATAGTATAGGCGGGGCAAAGAAGAAAAACAAGCTGCAAGGAGGCAAGAAGACATGACAACAATCACAATCTATAGAAATAAGAGAAATGAACATAAATTCATCGAAGTACATAATGATGGACATTATCACAATTCACTGAAACAGTATCTTTTCTGGGAGAGAAACGTCATCACAGGCGAGCCGCTTCCGGAACCAGTAAAGAATATCACAGGAGACAAGAAACTTCATCGCTGGAGAAAGATCAACCTGAAGGAATTGCTGGAAGACTATGAACTGGTAACAGCATAAGAAAAAAGGAGGAATGAACATGGCAGCAGTTGACAGAAGAAAAGAAACTGTAAACCGTAAGGCCGAAGACGCACGTGAGTTCGTTGAACTGCTGGAGCAGCTGACAGAAGCAGACAAGGAAAGAATCAAGTACGTTATGATCGGCCTGAAGATGGGCGAAACAGTTCGCGCAGGATTGACGGCATAGTTTTTCCCCGGCAGATCCGCCGGGGAGTACATAGAAAAGGAGAAAAGAATGAAGCTGAATGTGAAAAAATTCATGGAAACAGAAATGGGCGGCGAATTAGAGGAAACTATTCGCGCATGGGACAAGGCCCTTGATGAAAGAAGAAAAGCAACACCGAGAATCAGAAATTCAGATCGGGGACTTGGCTTCAAATACTGGGACAACACTTGCAGAAGCTGCCAGGACAGATGGGAAGTGTTCAAACTGGCAATCAAGCAGTTTTATGGAATCGAATTTTTCTTCACACGGACAGATGAATACTTCGGAGTGTGCAGCGAGGACGAGAACATATGGCTTATGAAAGAGAAAAGAGAAAACGAGGAGGGACAGGCATGACAACGAAAGAACAGGAAAGACAGGCAATCGAAAAGATCAGAAAGATCGTGGAAGGGCTTGGAGAAAATAGTTATGTAGGATTTGCAATGGAGGGCGTCCTGGAGCTGGCAGAGGAAAACATCAGAGAAGACACTGCGTACAGTATGAAACGCAGTGCAGAGATCGCACAGGAACAAACGGACGAACTGAAGGAAGAAATCAAAACGCTAAAGAAAAGAAATGAAACCATACACAGGGCAGAGATAGAAAACAAGGATGCAGCCAACAGACTGAGCCTGGAAAACGAAAGATTAAGAAAAGAAATAAAAGATAATCAGATCCCGGAAGAGCTGATGCACGAATGTTACTGCATGGCATACGACAAAGAAGCAGGAGCACAGAAAAAGATGGAGCAGGCAGCGGATCAGATGGCAGAGGCAGCAATAAAAGGAGAAGACGCACAGAACTTTGCGGAAGAATACCAGGCACAGAAAAGCAACAGAAGAAGATACGAAAAAATCATGCAGCAGTTAGACAAGATAGAGAAAAGGAAGGCGGGAAGATAATGGCAAGAACAAAGAAAAGCGGCTTCCGAAGGTGTCCGATCTGTGGACACCACGCTGATCGGAAAGACATGCGGTACACGACAGACGCAAACGGGATCCGGTGCAGACTGGTCTGCTGGGACTGCTACGATCAGATCATGGTGAAAGGCTATGACGATGCAGACGCGAACAAAGATTACGAATATTAAGGAGGACAACATGTTTATTTTATCGCAGAACAAAGAGAAGCTGTACAACCTGTCCGGACACATTGAAGGAATCGGGTACGAAGAGACAAAGGAGTATGCCAAAGGAAAGAAGGAAGACAAGATCAGACACACACTCATGGTGTATGACGGATGCTGTGAAGAAGTAGCAGAGTACGAAACAAAAGAGGATTGTATGCTGATCCTGTATGCGGTCTTCAAAGCAATGGAACAGGGAGTGAATGCACTGGAGCTTCCAACACAGGAAAAAACGGCCAAACAGAAGGAACTTATGAAACAGTTTATTGAAGCAGGCGGCGAGATCGCAAAAGAAGCGACGGAGTTGCTGAAGGAAATGTTCAAAGGATAGAAGCCGAAACGGGGCACAGGCCCCGTCCGGTCACGATGGCAACGTGATCGCTGACGATGGCAAGCTGAAAGCCATCCGATGAACATTGTGAAAACATAGCGGCGTGTGCAGGCTGCCAGAATCCTGCATAGTAAGTTATCAGGTTTTGAGCAGCTTTTTAAGGAGAAAAGCGCAGCACAGTGTCACGCATTGCCAGGAAGGGAGTGGTGATATACATGACTGCATCATGCGGATGCAGATAGACCATGCCGGAAGGCAGTACATAGAAAGGAGAGTAGTGTCGTGAAGAATACACTGACAGACCTGAACAATTATCTGTTCGAGGCACTTGAAAGGATCAACGACGACGATCTGGATGAGGAGGGACTGGACAAAGAGATAAAACGGGCAGAAGCAACGACGAAAGTCGCAACAACGATCATCAACAACGCAAACGTGCAACTGAACGCCATGAAGCATATGGACGAATATGGCTACAACACAGGAAGCAAGGAAAGAAAAGTTCCTGCGATGCTGGTGGTGAAAGAAAATGCATAAATATCCGGAAGAAGTGGGGCAGTACATCAGAGATCACGTAGTCGGAACGAGCACAAAAAAACTGACAGCAGATCTCAATAGAGAATTTTATCAAAAATACAAGATAGAGTTCACGGAAGCAAAGGTCAAACAGTACAAGCACAATCACAAGCTGAAAAGCGGCACAAAAGGCGGAACACCGAAAGGCTGTTCATTGGTATATCCGGAAGGGATGGAAACATTTATCCGGAGCATTGCATCAGGAAGAACATCAGAAGAGATTGCGGAAGCAGTGAACGAAAAATACGGAAAAGGGACGATCACAGGAAAGAAAGTGAGAGTCTACAAGAAAAATCACGGGATCACTACAGGAGTGAACACACGCTTCCAGAAAGGGCATGAACCACAAAACAAAGGACAGAAGATGTCGCCGGAAGTGTACGAGAAAGTAAAGCACACAATGTTCCAAAAAGGACACACACCAGCAAACAAGATGGAAGTCGGAGAGTTTACACATACGACGGACGGCTATCTGATCAGAAAGGTACAGGAAGACGGAACACAGCGAGAACGGTTTGAGTTCGTACATAGAGCGGTGTGGAAAGAACATCACGGAGAGATTCCGAAAGGGAAGATGGTGAGCTTCCTGGACGGAGACAAAGATAACTGTAATATAGAAAATCTTTTCCTGATAGACAACGAGACAAATCTGGAAATGAACAGAAGAGAACTCCGGTTTGATGAAGCAGAGCTGACAAAAGTCGGTCGAAACATTGCAAAGCTGAACATCAGTGCAAGGAATAGAAAAAAAGGAAAGAGGTGAGCCACATGGCAGCAGTAGAAAACAACAGACCTGATCCCATGAAGGCGTTCAAAGCGATCGCCATGATCCTGAACGCAAGAGAAGAAGGCGTGAAGGTACGCCTGACGAGCGTCAGGAAGGTAGAAGAAGATGTCAGAAAAGCAGGGTAAAAGAAAAGCCTTCCGGTATGCTTGGCGGATCCGGAAGGCTACACAATGGCTTCCAGACAATGCTGAGAACCAAAGTACACATCAATAGTATTGTACAGCAGACGACAGCGGAAGTCAACAAAGCCGCGCATTTCTTGAACGTCTTAAATCGGCCTTGTAATGGATACTAACAAGTCTACGAAGGAAGTATAAGACATGAGTAAGAGAAAGAGAAGGACTGCATATGTCCCATACGACTATGAAGCAGCATATCAGAACAGCCTGGAACAGATGGAGGAAGAGAACGAGAAGAGACTCCTGAAGGAAGGCAAGGTGAAGAACATATATGCCACAAAGGAGATCAGATCGGGAGATCAGCTGGAGATTGAAATATATCCAGAGTTCACAAGGAGACAGGAGAACCAGATCCCGGATGAAGGAAGAAGAAAGAAACAGAGACAGGCACAGAAGAACCTGAACGATAAGAACAGCAGGAAGATGTGCGAGCGCCTGATCCTGGAGAACTTCGACAATAGGGATATATGGGCGACATTTACATACACAGAAGAACCTGAGACGCTGGAAGAAGCAGTCAGGAACATGCAGAACTTCATCAAGAGACTGAACTATAAGCGCAAGAAGATGGGGCTGAAGAATGCAAGGTATGTCTATACAACAGAGTGCGGAAGCAAAGGAAGGTTCCATCACCACATTGTCATGGACGGAGATCTGGACATGGACACAGTGGAAGCGACCTGGAACAAGGGCAAGAGGAACCACCTTCGCAGATTACAGAAAGACGAAAACGGACTTGTAGGTGCTGCAAGGTACATCACAAAAGAAAAAGAGAGAAAGAGCAAATACCAGAAGACGTGGAACGCTTCCACAGGGCTGAGAAAGCCAAAGGAGAAAGTGAACCACTACAAGACGAAACAATATCATGTGAACAGGATCGTGAAGGGGGATCTGAAGATCTGCGACCACCTGACAAAGTGGTACGGCGACATGTATGAGTTCGCAGAGGCAGAAGTGAAGTACAACACCTTCAACGGACGATTCTACATATACGCACGAATGCGAGCGAAAGGAGCAAAGAAAGAAGATGAACATGCGATACGCAAGAAGGAGTGAAGATACAGAGCAGATCAATGTGATCAGCTGGGCTATGTGGAACGAGAACGCGCATCCGGAGCTGAAACTACTGCATCACTGCCCGAACGGCGGCAGCAGGAACAAAACTGAAGCTGTAAAGCTGAAACAGATGGGCGTCAAAGCAGGGATCCCTGATCTGAGCCTTCCAGTGCCGAAGGGTATCTATAACGGTCTGTACATCGAGATGAAGTACGACAAAGGAACGATACAAAAGAGCCAGAAGGAAATGCTGAAAGCCCTGGCAGATGCAGGACACTACTGCGTCGTATGCTACGGAGCAGAAGAGGCAATCAAGATCCTGACGGAGTACATAAACCTGAAGCCGATCGACACAGGAAAGGGCGAGGACACGATGCTGTGTCAGAATCTGACCGTACACAAAAACAGGAAAGTGTCACCGATGCGATAGGAGGCTACGATGGATGAATACGCAGAAGCAGTCAGAAGGTTCTACGAGGCATACAGACCGATCGCAAGAAGGCACAACCTGAGACTACACAGCAAATTTTCACTGCACGATGACGGCTTCATCAAGATTTACCAGGGCGAAGGCCCGGACAAGAAGCAGATCATCAAGGTGGAGGAGAAAGACGACGCACTGTGCTACAGGAGAGCCACAGACGCAGTGATCAGCTGGGAAGAAAGTAGAAGACGAGAGCAACAGGCAGCAAGCTAGAAAGAACAGGAGGTACACATGCTGTACGCATGGAATGACTGCCTGAATGAGTTCGAGGACGCATACAGGAAAGAGATCCTGCGGATCCGGCACTACAACAGAGTGAAAGGAGCAGCACATGAAGAGTAGGTTCAGCAGGTACAACGACGGAATGCTGTACGTGTGCGAACAGCGGCAGCAGGACACAGACTTTTCAGCAGTGAAAAATGCCAGAAGCATGGAAGATCTGAACAAGATCCTGAAGCTGGCATATGAAGAAAAGTCAAAGAGGGACGAAGACATTCAGTTCGCAGAAAGCATCGGACGCAGCCTGTCAATGAAAGTGAAGACCAGATCGAACGAAAAAGTGGACAGCACAAAGAAGATCACGATCGAAGACAAGCTGTACAGCATCATCAATATAGACCACGACAGAACAGCGAAAGAAATGTACCTGTATCTGGAGGAAGAGAGGACGATCAAATGAGCAGTATATTGACGGCCACAAAGAACACGCTTGAAGAGTTGGCGAGAAGCACAGAGGTTCCGATGGCGGGAGCCTACTACGGAGCGTGTAGAGAAAAGAACCTGAAAGAGTGGAACTACTTTGTATTCAACAGGAAAAAAACGGATAAAGCGTCGAACCGTGCGGACTACCAGACATTCTACCAGGTGCACGTAGTACATGAAGACTACATCCCGGAAGGGTACATACAGAAAGTGATTGAAACGCTGGAAGCGCAGAAAGGCGCGAAGCTGAAAGCGACAGCGGATCCGGTTGAGTACAATTACACATTTAAGAACAACACGGACATGGTTGTGGAGATTGCCACGATCACGTTATTCCATCCGGAAAAGAGGTGCTGACATGGCAACGTTTGGACTGGACGCACAGGAGCTGGACGAGCTTCAGCAGAAGATGGAGGAGTATGGAGAAGGTGCTGCGCGACAGATCAACGATGTACTGCATGGAGAAGGCGCAAAGGAAATCAATGACCAGATCATGCGGATCCTTCCGGCGTCAGGAAGACGCTGGAAAGGGAAGAAAGCACCAGCAAGCGCAGCGCAGCCATTCACGCAGGAAGACGGTATGCTGTCGGTTACGATCAAGACCGTGAACGCGTACAACTATCTATATTTTCCGGACGATGGAAGCAACACAAAGAAACATGCTGGCAATCAGCAGTTTATGGCATCAGGTGCAGAAAATGCGAGCGATCGCATTATGGAGCTGTGCATCGGACGTCTGACAGAAGAATTTTAAGGAGGAGCAGAACATGACAAAAGGTGTTTTTTCAGAGTTTGAAGTGAAAGAACAGTGGATCAAAGTGGCGGGCGAAGAAAACTATTCGACTATGAGCTGCGTCGGATCCAGCGAGGAAGAACTGGAAGTTAAAGTTATCACGAAGAAATGCCACGGAGCGAAAGCGAAAGAGAAAGTAAAAGGAACCGGAAGTGGAACCCTCACAGAATCTCTTCACGTACCGCGAGACGTCTACAACAAAATGTACGACATGACAAGAGCAAACCTGAAGAAAGGCGTGTATGCATACGGACAGAACAGCAGTCATCCGGAATTTTCTATCACACAGAGAGTTCTGGACGAAGATGACGAAGAGAAGTTCAAAGCATACCCACGCTGCATTCTGGAAAGCGGCCCGAAAAGATCCGTCAAGAACGGGCAGGAAGAAGTTCCAGAGCTGGAGCTTACGATCACACTTCTTCCGGACGATAACGGAGAGTGTATGTACGAAGCACTGAAGAGCGAACTGGACGAAGAGGTAGCAGGAAAGTGGCTGGAACACTTCGACACATCACTGGTACAGAGCACTGTGGTTCCTGTATCGGACGGTCAGTAGCAGAGGGGAGGACAGGAGCATGGCGAAATTTTATAAAATCAGCACACAGGACGGAAACAAGATTGATCTGACTCTGAACCTGGGAGCGCTTGCAGAACTGTCAAAGAGCAGGAAAGATCTGTCAGACCGTTATTTTGAACTGTACAAGAAGATGCAGGGCAAGAACGGCGGGCTGAACGAGGTTGAAATGGGAGAAGTACTGTATATCGCATACGCATGTGCACATATCGGAGAAGATATACCGGATCTGATCACATTCCTGCATGACTTGACAGACAACAGGGAAGAGTTCGGACAGGTATTTCAGCAGCTGTTCGGAGTACAGGAAAAAAAACAGAATTTGCAGCAGCATTCGAGAAAGCAGCGAAGAGGATAGGAAACGGAAGAAGCATCAAACTTCCAAAATTTGAACTATATGAAATTGAGGACTACTACACATTTTACGTCATCATCATGGAAATTCCGGAGACTACGTTCTGGGAAAACGATCTGCGGTTCCTGGATGCAGTCCTGAGAAACAAGGCTGCATATGACAGATGGATGCGGTACGCGATAGAGAAGGAGGGAGAACGGCGTGGCAAATAATAAGAATGAGGCAAAAATACGGTTTGTAGCCGAAACTTCCGATCTGTCTCAAAAAATTAAAGATGCCAATAGTGACATAAAAGGATTAAGCGCAGAACTACGGCTGAATGAAGCAGAGTTCAAAAATACTGGAGACGCTGCCACCTATATGGCGAATAAACAAAAATTGCTTGAAGAAGAAATCACGGCAAATAAGCAGAAACAAGAAGCTCTTAATGGAAAGATGCAACTAGCAAAGCAGATTTTCGGAGAAAACAGTGACGAAGCGCAGAAGTGGTCGAGGCAGCTTATAAATGCGAAAACAGAAGGCGAACGTTTAAAAACGCAAGTAAATGAGCTAAACACGGAACTTGATGCGAACGAGGAAGATCTGGAAAATGCTGGAACGGCTGCCGAAGAAGCGGGAGATGGCTACACAGTACTGAAAGGAGCAATGTCAGAACTGGTAGCAGATGGAATCACAGCTGTAAAAGATGGAGCTGTAGAGCTTGCAACAGATTCAAGCAAAGCATACGCACAGTTTGCGGCACAAACCGGAATAGCAGCAGACGCTATGGACGGATATAAAAAGGCCATACAGGACGTATACCTGGATAATTTTGGCGAAAGTCTGGAAGAAGTAGCGGAAAAGATGGGGAAGGTCAAGGAAACGACTGGAGAACTGGATCCATCGAAGCTAAAAGAAATGACAGAAAATGCCATGACATTAGAAGATACATTCGACATGGATATGAGCGAATCCTTACGAGGTGCAGAGGCATTAATGACTCATTTCGGATTGACATCGGAGCAGGCTTTTGATCTGCTGGCAGCAGGTGCGCAAAACGGATTGAATTATTCCGATGAATTGGGCGACAATGTGGCAGAGTATTCGGGAAAATTCGCAGAAGCAGGATATTCAGCGAAAGATTATTTTGAACTGTTAAAAAATGGAAGTCAAGGCGGGGCTTACAACTTAGATAAAGTCAATGATTCGATCAATGAAGTGACTACAAGGCTGGCGGATGGAACTATAGAGGAAGGACTCGGAAACTTTAGCGGCAAAACGAAAGAAACTTTTGAAGCGTGGAAGACGGGCGGTGCGACTCAAAAAGATGTGATAGATTCCATTGTGGCAGACATACAGGGAACGACCAATGAGCAGGAAAAAATGAATATGGCTGCGTTGGCATTTGGAACAATGGCCGAAGACGGAGGAACAAAGTTCATTGAAGCATTATCGAGCACTGGTTCAGCATTTGACGATACAAAAGGAAAAATGCAGGGCTTGATGTCGGTAAAGTACGATGATATAGAGAGTTCTATAAGCGGATTGGGTAGAGCTATAAGACAAAATGTATTGCAGCCAGTCGTGGATGAAGTCACACCGAAGGTAACAGAAAGCATTCAGGAAATCACAGGAAAAATACCAGAAGCAGTGCAAAAAGTACAAGAAATGCTTCCGGTACTGGGAGGAGTAGCAATAGCAGTAGGCGTAGTAACGGCGGCATTAAAATTACAGGCAGCAGTTACGGCCGTAAAGACGGCAATGGACGCGGCACAGGTTACGACATTGAGTGGACTAATAGCGGCCGAATGGGCACAAGCCACGGCCGCCGCCGCCGCGTTTGCACCGTATCTATTGATTGTAGCAGCAATAGCAGCAGTTGTAGCAGCAATAGTGCTTTTGGTAAAGAACTGGGATACTGTAAAAGAAAAATGTATTGAAGTCGCGCAGATTATAGGCGAAAAGTGGAACGAAATAAGTGCAGCAATTCAGAGTGCTGTATCAACGGCATTCAACACAGCAAGTACAGTGGTAAGCACAGTGACAGCAGCAATTCAGACTGCTATATCCACGGCATTCAACACAGCAAGTACAGTGGTAAGCACAGTGACGTCAGCAATTCGGACGGCTGTATCAACAGCGTTCAATGCAATGAAGTCAGCGGTGACGACAGCTGTGAATGCAACAAAGACAGCGGTGACGACTGTATGGAATGGAATCAAGTCGACAGTATCCACAGTAGTGAATGCGGTCAGAACAACCGTAACAACAGTGTGGAACGGAATCAGATCAGTGACATCATCAGTATGGAACGGGATCAAGACAGCTGTGACAACACCGATCAATGCGGCGAAGTCAGCTGTCAGTACGACAGTCAACGGAATACGAAGCACGATGACATCTGTCTTCGGAGGAATCAGGTCAACGGTATCGAGCATCTTCAGCGGGATCCAGTCGGCGATTACAAGCCCGATCCAGACTGCAAAGAACACACTGGCGAACCTGGTGTCAGGGATCAGAGGACTGTTCTCCGGACTGCATATATCACTGCCGCACATTAACCTGCCACATTTCCGTATATCTGGAGGTACGCCGCCGTATGGTATCGCAGGAAAAGGAACAGCGCCTTCCATCGGCATCGACTGGTATGCGCAGGGCGCGGTCTTGAAGAAAGCAACTTCGTTCGGAATCAATACCGTAACGGGCAACAGAATGGTAGGAGGAGAAGCAGGATATGAAGCAGTAGCGCCAATCGACGTGTTACAGGGATATGTACAGGCAGCAGTGGAGTCAGTAGTTGGGAACAGTGCACTGGACTATGACCTCCTGGCGGATAAGATCGCAAACGCATGTGCAAGAACGAACACCACGCTGGAGCTGGACGGCAGACAGCTGGGGAGAGTAGTCAGGGGGTATGTATGATGCAGCTGTATTATGAAGCGGCAGACGGAACAATCCTGAACCTTATGCAGAACGGGATCTATGCACAAGATCCGGAGGCACTGACACAGAACACATGGAGTTATACGACAATATCAGGCGTCAATGGCCTGGCCCGCGTGAAAAGGTTCTACAAGAACGTACAGACGGCAAAGATGAAACTGAGTATCATGGCAGCAGACAAAGAGGAGTTTAATGCGATCATGTACACGATGCACAGGATCTTCGAGAAGGACGTCAGGAACATGACACCAGGTAAGATCTGGTGGAATAATTTCTACAAAGAAGGCTTCGTGCATTCAACATCGAACGACGACTACGAAGAGCTATTTGAAAGCGTGGAACATGAAATTGAGTTCCTGAGTGTCAATCCTTCCTGGATCAGAAAGACGACATACCAGTACAGGGCACAGGCGAACGAGACGGGAACACTGGACTATCCGCGAGACTATGGGTACGACTACGACCGAAGCGAGATCATCGAGATACTGAACAACCAGTGCATCGGAGAATCAAACTTCGAGCTGATCTTTTACGGTGCAGCAGTGGATCCACAGATTACCATAGGCGGGAATATCTATGGACTGGAAACGACGCTGAAAGACGGAGAATACGCAACGGTAAATTCAATAACAAAGAAGATCCGGCAGTATTCGGTCACAGGAGAAGAGACAAACATCTTTGACAAGAGAGACAGGGAGAACAATATCTTCCAAAAGATGCCGGAAGGAACGCTTCCAGTGTTGAGAAGTAAAGATACGCAGGTAGACATCACACTATACGACGAAAGAGGGGAACCGGAATGGATCTGATATATGCGGATGCACACAGAGTAGATCAGGGCGTCATGGACGCCTATGAGCTGGATATGGCATACGGATCTGACGAGAACAACTTCACATGTACGATAGATCGTGCGAGCCATTGCTGCACAGAAGGTTTCTTCCTGTACGTCGAAGGCGAGGAGTACGGCGGAATCGTCGACAAAGTAAAAGTAAACACGGAGAAAGACGAGATCATGTACTCCGGAAGAACATGGCACGGAATACTGGAAAAGAAGATCATCTGTCCGGAGGACGGACAGGACTACGCAGTATTTGATGGAGAAGCCAACAAAGTACTGCAAACAATTATTGACAGGATAGACCTGGGCGATCTGTTTGAAGCATCGTCGGAAGACACAGGAATACAGATCCAGGCATTCCAGATGGACAGATACATAGACGCATATACTGGAATTTGCAAGATGCTGAAAGACGCAGACGCAAAGTTAAATATCATCTGGAAAAACAAAAAGGTAATCCTGAGTGCACAACTCCGGCAGGACTACAGCCAGGACGAAGAGTTCAACACAGCACAGGTGGACTTCACAATCGAAAAGAACTACAGACCAGTGAACCACATCATATGCCTTGGACAGGGAGACCTGAAGAATAGAGCTGTGATCCATCTGTTTTGCGATGAAAACGGAGGAATACAGCCATATGCAACAAAAGACGTACCGCTTCAGGATAGCGACTATATCCTGGGAACAAGCAGGAAAGTGATGGACGGGGAGGACGAAGTAGTAGAGATCCTGGACTATCCGAACGCAGAGATCACAGAAAACTACATCCTGCTGACGGCACAGCCTTCTGATTGGAAGAAGAACAGCACAGCGTACTTTTTCCAGGACGACAACGACAAGTTCACAGAAGTGGAAGAAGTAGAGGTCGAGTACAAGCTACAGAAGATCCAGCCGTATGACTGGGCCGTGAATTTTTCAGAATACTATGTGAAAAGTGGAAGCACGTACAAGAATGTAGAAGGGCAGACAGTGAAGCAACTTCAGACGTCACGGCCTTCTGACTGGAGCGCAAAGTACGAAGACTATTTCACAAAAAGCGGAAGCAGTTACACATCCGTAAAAGGCGTAGAGAGGACAACGTACAGAAAGCAGGCGAAGAAACCTTCTGACTGGTCAAAGAACTACAAAAACTATTTTGAATTCTACAGCGATGGAGTAACGAGCAAATACCAGAACGTCAGTGGAATCACAAAATACAAGTATGTATTGCAGACACGAAAACCGACCGACTGGGCGGACAGCTGCACATCTTACTACAAGAAGAAGAAAAAGGGCGGATATGAAAATGTCAGCAAAACGAAGAAGAAAAAGGCTCCGGCATGGAGAGCAAAGACATACTACACCCGGATTTCTTACGAAGTACCGCCAGCCTGGAAGGCAAACCATTATTACACAGAAGTCAATACGACCAGTGCTCCGGCATGGAGCGCGAACAAATACTACACGCAGAATGATAACGTGGCCCCGGCATGGAGCCAGAACAAATACTACAGCGAAACAGATGAAACTGTAGCACCTGCGTGGACAGAGAACAAATACTTCAAAATGGTCACAGATCAGTATGCTGTCATGGTACAGAACGCTGTGGAGCGAATGGAGAAAGCACACCAGGCCGATGACATGAAGATCGCCCTGGAAGAAACAGAGCAAGTATACGACGTGGGAGACATCGTGGGAACCAGCGAGGAAACAACGGGGATCACGGCAGTCCAGGAAGTATGCAAAAAGATCATCAAGATAAACAATGATGATGTGACAATAACATACGAGGTGAATTAAAACATGGTGCATTTGATAACGGGATATGCAGGCCACGGACATGTTACAGCAGCAGATGACGCGCTATACCATTCCGGAGTCTGCGGAACAGGAAAGTATGTGATGCGTACCGGGACAATGTTTGCCGCAAGCGTAGAAAGCAGCAACGAGATCACGATAGGTAGCGGCGACCTGGTGAACCAGGGCCGACACATCAACATACCGACCAACGCAACAGAAAAAGCAACAATCAACAACGGAACACAGGGAAAGACGAGAAAAGACGTCATTGCGATCCGATACAAGCAGGATGCTTCGACAGGAGTGGAAAGCGCAGAGCTGATCGTACTACAAGGCGCATCAGTCAACACGGGACAGACACCAGCAAGGCCAGCACTGAAAAGTGGGAACTTATACGAAGGAGACACGATCGACGACTTTCCACTGTATGAAGTAACTTTGAATAATCTGAACATTACGGCCGTGACAAAGCTGTTTGTGCCACTGCCGACATTATCAGGAATGTTCGATCTGATCTATCCGGTAGGAGCGATCTACATGAGTGCGAGCAGCACCAATCCGGCAAACCTGTTCGGAGGAACATGGGAAGAAATCCAGGGCAAGTTCTTACTTGCAAGAGACGGAAGCCATGAAGCAGGAACAACAGGAGGTAGTGAGAACGTAACACTGACCACAGAACAGATTCCTGCACACAATCATATAGGTGGGGAACATACGCATACAGGCCCATCGCATACACACACAATAAATTCACACGGGCATACGGCAAGCTGTACGTCAGCAGGTGCACACAGCCATAATGTTGACAGAAATAAGAACGCTGCGTCGGGAACAGCGAGATATGCAGCACAGGCAGCTAAGGCGAAAACGACACACGGAACGTCATCGAACGGAGCGCATACACACGGCATTACTATCGGCGGATCTGGACAGCTGACAAGCAATGCAGCAGGAACCGGGAACACAGGATCAGGTGGAACAGTGGCAACGAGCAACACAGGAGGCAGCCGGGCACACAGTAATATGCCCCCATATCTGGCTGTGTATGTTTGGAAGAGGACGAAGTAGAAGGAGGTGAAGGAACATGAGCGAAGTCTATGAGTACATGGACGGCTATGATCATTCGAATAGATATAGCGACGACATGGTCTTCGAGGTGTCAAAAGAAGATAAAAGCATTTCAATAATTCGGAAGCAGACACTGATCTCCGGGGAAAGAAATTCGCAGTATATCGCATTCCAGATGCCACGGTACTACGATGGCATTGACCTGTCAGAGAAGAATATTGAAGTAATCTATGTTACAGAGACAGGAATATCAGACATCAACAAAGTGATCAATGTACGAAGAAATGAAGAATATCTTCTGTTCGGCTGGGTAGTTCCTGGCGGAGCACTTCAGGATCCTGGCACGCTGTCCTTCTGCATCGAGTTCGCAGGCGACGAGTACGTGATGAAGACCATGCCTGTCGAGGTGGAAGTCTTCGACGGAATGAACGGATCCGACATCATGGTGGAACCGACTGGACAGGTATGGTACATGCAGATCCAGAACCTGTGCAGCGAGACGTTGGAGAAAGCACAGAATCACGAAACGAATGCAGCTGTGTCCGAAAGAAACGCACAGACCTATATGCAGAACGCACAGAACGCATACAGTCAGGCGAACCTGGCAAAAGAAAGCATACAGGGATCCACAAAGCAGATCACGGATAATAAGACCAGCATCGAGAAACTGAAGAAAGAGAACGCGCAGCTGAAGGCGAGACTGGACGCTGCACTTGCAGACTATACTGGATCAGCAGAAGGAGAAATCGCAGAGGCAAGGGTGGACAGAAAAGGAAAGACATACGCAACACTGGGGGCAGCAATCAGAGGGCAGTTCGACGAGATCGGGCTGTACATAGACGATGACGGCGACATATGCCAGAAGGAGGACTAAATGGGTAAATTATTGACAAATGAAGTAGGCTTGCAGATGCTGGAAGAAATGAGACGACAGACAGCCATTTCGGAAGCAACAGCAAGAGATCAGATCGCAGCACTTGCGTCGCAGATGTCGGCGATCGCTAAGATTGTAAGAGATGGATATGGCAACGTATTAATGGACATCGGTGATCAGTTGAACATTGACTGGACAGACGGATCAAAAAGCTACAACGTGCCGCATGACATTGTGCATTTTGCAAACGTCGACCTGAAGAACGGAGACAAGGTTCCAGGCATGTATCTTCAGTGGCATTTCTGTTCACCGTTCGGTGTTCAGTTCGATGCAGCAGAAGCATTCTATTATGCAGAGACAGAGCTGGCAGCAGGAACCTACAACATTATCGTAGGCGATAACTGGGGCAATAATTGCAAAAAAAACGAACAGTATCAGTTCACACTGAGCAAGCCAGTTCCGGCAGGCGGACAGATTGCAGGATTCTATTCAATGCCGGACAAGGCGGCAGCAGAGTGGACAGTACAGACATTCACAGACGCAAAGAGCACCACACCGATCGAGACAGTGAAACCGACAGCAGGATCCAATGGAACCAACCTGGGTACATTGTCATTTGCTGGAGACGGAAAACTGAACAGCTTGCAGCGTGTAGCGTATGGGCACAACAGATGGAGTCAGTCAGCAATCAGACAGTATCTGAACAGCGCAAAGGCAGCAGGACAGTGGTGGGAGCCACAGCACAAGTGGGACAGACCGCCAGCAGAGCTTGCATCGAAGCCTGGATTCCTGTCAGGATATTCAGACGACTTCCTGAACGCGATCAAACCTGTGAGAGTTCGCACAGCATTGAATACGGTCACAGATGCAGCTGTAGGAGCCTACGAAGATACATACGACAAGATCTTCCTTGCATCATTAGAGCAGGAGTTCATCACACCACAGGCGTCAGGCGTTGAGGGAGAAGCCTGGGACTATTGGAAGCAGGCTGTTGAACGCAGCACACCGACACCGTGGTATAAGACATTCGCAGAAGGAGGACACCCGATCACATACGGCATTGATGGAAAGACTTCGGCGCAGAGCGTGCGGTTGCGCAGTGCGAGCAGAGGCGTCGCGGGCGATGCGTGGGGTGTGAACGCGTCCGGCTACGTCATCGGCAATTACGCAGTGGGCAGCTTTCGCTTCGCCCCGGCTTGCGTCATCTGCTAAAGCCATCACATAATCTCCGGCACCCACGGATGCCGGAGAGGAAAGGGAAAAAGAAATGTCAGTACCGGAAGGGCAGAGAGGGAAAGGCAAGTTCACAGTGCTTACAAAAGCGAACATGCTGAGTATCTATACAATTAAAATCTGCTGCAATAAAAAGGTATTCCTTCCAGAATATCAGCACGCACTCACAGACGACATCATTCGGACAGCGAAAGACATCTTCATGCACTGCTGGACGGCGAATAATATCAGAGTGGGAAAAGACGAAGAAAAACGGAAGGAACGAAGAAGACTTCAGGAGCAGGCAGCGAACGACTGCAACAATCTCCTGGCACTTATGCAGATGGCGCAGACTCTGTTCCATCTGAAACTAAAGAGGATTAAATACTGGGGAGAAAGGACGATAGAAGTCAGAACCCTGATAAGATCCTGGATTGAATCAGATACAAAACGCTACTCACAAGAGCAGCGATAAGTATATGGATGTAGGCTGCGCGCAGAACGTGCGGTTGCGCAGTGCGAACAGAGGCAACGCGAACAATACGTGGAATGTGAACGCGTCCGGCAACGTCAACAACAACAACGCAGTGAACAGCAATCGCTTCGCCCCGGATTGCGCAGATAAGTGGACGAGAAGCCACGCTGTAGGCGTGGTGTCTGCGAATGATAGACGCAAGGAGCCGAAATCCATGCCTGGAAACAGGCGAACAACACTGTCGTGATGCAAGATGCTTCAGCGAAGCATGGCGCTATATACGCGGCGGAAACAACAGAATAATAGGTGAATTATATGGATGAAGACATCAAGGAGCAAGTGATCGGCTTCGAGGCGCTGTATAAATCAATGCACCGATGCAAGAAGAACGTGCTCTGGAAGGACTCTGCGGCGAGTTTCTATCTGAATGGGATAGAACAGGCGCTGAAGCTGGAAAAACAGCTGAAAGAAGGCACGTACAAGCCACGGCCGCCGAAGAAGTTCGAGATCACACATCCGAAAAGAAGAGAAGCTGTGAGCATAGCATTCAGGGATCGCGTGTACCAGAGATCATTGAACGACAATGTGATATATCCAATTATGACACAATCGTTCATACATGCGAACATGGCCTGCCAGAAAGGGAAAGGAACGGATGCGGCGGAGAATCTGCTGGACGAGTTCCTGAAACACTGGTACAGGCTGCACGGCCTGGAAGGCTATGTCTTACAATGCGATATACGCGGATATTACCCAAACATGAGCCACAAAGTAGCAGAGGAGACGTTCCGAAAGAAACTGCCTCCGGTGATCTACGAGATGACAGAAAAGATCCTTCGCGAACAGTATGAGGGAGAGAAGGGTTATAATCCGGGAAGCCAGATGATCCAGATCGCAGGTATATCAGTCCTGGATCCAATGGATCACATGATAAAGGAGCAGCTTCACACGAAAGAGTTCGAGAGATATATGGACGACTTTCAAATGTTTGGAGAGACTGTAGAAGAATTGCAATGCCGCCGGAACGCAATAGAGGCATATCTGAACGAAAGAGAGTTCGAGCTGCATCCGAAGAAGACAAGGATCTATCCAATCAAAGACGGAATCAAATTCCTGGGATTCACGCACAGACTGACAAGCACCGGAAAAGTTATCCGGATAATAGATCCGAAGAATGTCAAGCAGGAGCGAAAGAAGCTCCGGCGCATGGTCGGTCTGGTGAAGAAGGGCCAGATGACCAGAAAGAAGGTTGACGAGTGCTTCAAGGCCTGGAAGGCACATGCTGCGGAAGGCAATTCCACAAAACTAATCAACCGGATGAACAAATACTATGCAGATCTATGGAAGGAGGATCAGAAGCATGAGCATGACCATGACCAGAAGAAAGAGAACTGTGAAAGAACAGAGGGAAAGGGAAGACATGCAGGCACAGCTGGAGAAGCAGCAGGCGACACTTGAATACGTGGCAGCGATGGCTGACATCGACCTGCCCGTAGAAGAAGCAACTGAAGGAACAGACATCGACGACGAAGAGGAGGCGTGAGCATGGCAGCAAGAAAGAAAACAGCTGCGGAGGCTGTAGAGACTGAAACAGCGATCCAGGAAACAACAGAAGACCAGAAAGCGGCAGACGTTCAGACGGATCCGGAGGAAAAGCAGGAAGAACAGGAAGAGGAAGAACTGAGTCCGATCGCGAAGAGATACAAGGGATTCTACAAGAAAGGATTCTGGACGAAGAAAATGCTGAAGAATATGGTCGGAAAGAAGATCACAGAAAGAGAGTACGAGATCATCACAGGAGAGGCGTATGCGTAACCTGAAGCCGCACGAAGGCGGATCTGGAAGCCTGCTGGAGATCGTAGACATGATGTGCAGCGCAGTCGAAGCGATGGCAGGAGTCGTCAGAAAGCAGGCTATCCTGATCGAACAGGCGGAGATTGCAGGAGCAGTCTTCGACGATGATCTTTCAGAAGCACGTAAACAATTAGAAACCGATCTGGACAAGATTGAGTATAAAATGAGGAGGTTATAACAGCATGATGACAAAAGAAACTATCTGCACAGCCGTAGGCGTGGCAGGAAGTGCAATCGCAGCAGCGTTCGGAGGATGGGACGAGGCTCTTGTGACACTGATCATTTTCATGGTGATCGACTATCTTTCAGGCCTGGCAGTAGCAGGCATCTTCCACAAGAGCAACAAGTCAGAGAATGGAGCACTGGAGAGCCGTGCGGGATGGAAAGGACTGTGCAGGAAGTGTGTGACACTTCTGTTCGTTCTGATCGCATACCGCCTGGATCTGGCGATCGGCGTGGACTACATCAGAAACGCTGTGATTATTGGATTCATGGCGAATGAACTGATCAGTATTGTAGAGAACGCTGGATTGATGGGGATTCCACTTCCGGGAGTGATCCAGAATGCCATCGAAATTCTGACGCAAAAAGCACAGAACAATGAGGAGAAATAAAAATGGATAAACAGACATTTATCAAGAAGATCGCCGCATACGTGAAAAAGTATGCGGCACAGTACGGCATCAAGGTATACAGTCCAATCATCGCACAGGCGATCCTGGAGTCCGGCTGGGGAGAATCAAAACTTGCAGCAGTATATCACAACTACTTCGGGCTGAAATGCGGAACTGCCTGGAAAGGTAAGTCTGTAAACATGACCACACAGGAAGAGTACACGGCCGGAACCTTGACAACGATCAAAGATAACTTCAGAGCCTACAGCAACATGGAAGAAGGCGTGAAGGGCTACTTCGAGTTCATTCAGCTGACCAGATACAGCAACCTGAAGGGAATCACTGATCCGAAGACATATCTGAACACGATCAAAGCGGATGGATATGCGACAAGTTCCAGCTACGTGAAGAATGTGTACGCACTGATCACACAGTACAAGCTGACACAGTACGATCCTGTGAAAAGCGTGGATAAAAAAGTGGATAATGTGAAGTATTCAAGGCAGGCAGTTGTGGATCTTGTGGAAAGCTGGGTAGGAAAGAAAGAGTCAGACGGATCCTACAAGTCAATCATTGACATCTACAACAGTTTTACGGGCAAACTTCCACGCAGTACAAAGATGGAATACGGCTGGGCTTGGTGTGCGTGCACTTGGTCAGCTCTTGCGGTAGCCTTGAAGTACACGCCGATCATGCCGATCGAAATTTCCTGCTGTTACCTGATCAAAGCAGCGAAAGAGATGGGAGTGTGGATAGAGAACGACGCATACGTGCCAAACATCGGAGACGCTGTACTGTATGACTGGGAGGACACAGGAAAAGGAAACAATACAGGCAATCCGGATCACGTCGGAACTGTAACCTACGTCAACAAGTCAGCAGGCTACTTCGTAGTGACAGAAGGAAACTACAGCGACAGTGTGAAGAAAAGAACCGTGTCCATCAATGGCAGATATATCCGCGGATTTATCGTACCGAAGTACGGAACGACCACAGCAGTCAGTGCTCCGGTTCAGGTAGCCGGAAAGAGCACTTCAACCGTAGCACACGAAGTCATCGCCGGACAGTGGGGCAACGGGGAAGATAGAAAGAAAGCCCTGAAGGCAGCAGGATATGATCCAGCAGTCATCCAGAAAGAAGTCAACAAGATCCTGAACGGATCCGCAGCGACTACAGGCAAAACACAGCCAGCAGATCAGCCAATCACGAAGACGGTGAAGGCAACCTGCGGAGCGAAAAAGTTCAACAAGAGACTGGCAGCGACCTACAAGACAACGGCGAACCTGTACTGTAGAAATGACGCAGGAAAGAACAAGAAAGCCCTGTGCCTGATCCCGAAAGGAACGAAGGTACACAACTACGGATTTTACAACGTAGCGAACGGAGCGAAGTGGTTATACATCACTGTCACCCTGGACGGAACAGAGTACATCGGATTCTGTTCAAAAGAATATCTGAGCAAATAGGAGGATAAAATGAAAGCAATCGCAACAGATCGAGTTCCTGATGGAGCACTTGAAAAGAACGAAGACGGGACTGTGAACACATACGACGCGAACGGAAACAAAGTCGGAACAGCAACTGCTGAAGAAGTAGCAGAAGCGGAAGCACAGATCACAGAAGTGGAAATCGAAGAGTAAAAAAAGAGGGCAGCGGTCAAAAGATCGCTGCCTTTTGTGCATTATGCCTCCGGAAGTGCATGGATCAGAACTGGATCGGAGCCACACAAAAGACAAATTGCACAAAAAATATAGTTTTACTAACTATGCAGTACCGACAGGTGCCTTGGATTACAATACTTCCAAGGAAATTCTGAAATTGATCGAAACAGTGA
>OLNJ01000724.1_pt1 | contig 24088 bp, 19 predicted proteins | sample 1672191 | NCBI WGS metagenome assembly OLNJ01 (sample SAMEA3136657, study PRJEB25190) | human gut metagenome | biome: human gut; feature: human-associated habitat; material: faeces | place: Austria | collected 2013 | reverse complement strand
GTCAGAGAACATTTAACCGAGTATTTAAAGAAAGATATAAAATATCACCGAGTGATTATCGGAGTATTTGTGTGAAAGAGATGTTGTCATAAAAGGTTCTGTTGATAGAAATATTTACTTTGATTTCACAGTACTATGTATTTGATTTTATGTGTGGATGATATAATATAAAAATATTTGTAGAAAATAGCGCTTTATTTTATTATCTATAGCAAACCTCTTAAATAATGCAGTTCCTTTACAGCGGTGATAAAATATAGTGTAGGAGATGATAGTATGCTACACAATGAAGCTAGAAAACTAGTATTGGAAGCCTGGGATAAAACTCACAATGCCAGGGAAATTGCAAAATATTTTTCAGTAAATGAAAGCACCGTATACCGCCTTGTAGAAGAGCGTGCACGCACTGGCAGTTATGAGACCAGAACGCAGATGAGAGGCCGGAAAACAAGGTTACACTTATAAGAAAAAGTCTTTGCATGCAAAAGAACAGGAGTGTCCCCGATGTGCAGAGAAAACGCAGTCAATGGATAGAAACTATATCTGGTGCAAATGCAGAACATCAAATATATCTCGATGAAAGCGGTATTAATACAAACCTCACAATACACTATGCACATGCAGTACATGGGAAACGTGCCATGGATGCTACTCCGATCAACACGCCTGCCGGAACAACTGTTTTGTCATCCATCCGGCTTAACGGCAGTCTGGTATATATTACGTACCAAGGTGGAACAACTGCACAGCGATTTCGTGAATATATGGGAAAACAATTGATACCGAACCTTGAGAAAGACGATGTTGTAATCATGGATAACATGCGTTCTCATCATGCCAAAATAGTGACGGAATTTTTAGACAAGGCAGGGATCTCCTATCTATATTTGCCACCATACAGTCCAGATTTGAACCCTATTGAAAAAATGTGGTCAAAAATGAAATCCTTTCTCAGAAAGAGGAAAGTCCGTGTTGATGCTGAACTACCTGAGGCTGTAAAAGCGGCCTTAAAAACAATAAGTACGAACGATTGCAAAGGTGGTTCCGCGCATCTGGAATTTGCGTTAATTAAGAGGATAGCTATAGATATCAAAGTTTTACAAATGATCATGGGACATAGTGACATAAGCATTACAATGAACATATACAATCACGTAGATGCTGCAAGAGTACAGAATGAAATGAAAAAGCTTGAAAATGTAATGTAATAATCAGAGCCATTCCCTTTATTGGGCGTGGCTCTTTTATGACAATTTTTGTGACAAATAAAAGAAAATAGACGCAATCAGACGAAATATTGTTTTGTATGGAAATGCTGAAAATCCTTGTAAACAAAGGGTTCTTGATATATGATGAAACAAGTCGAAGCCCGTTGTTGCTTTTTGTGGCGAAAAGCGGTGGATGAATCATCCTGGTATATAATATAAGAAGAAACGGTAAAGCAGAGAATGTTCCTGTGACAGGCTTGTGCTTGCCGTTTTTTTATTTCTGTCGTTCCCATACCTGGCCGATCGGGAAGGACGGAGTGGATTCTGCAAGAAAGTCTTCCAGTGCATTTTCGAAGAATTCCACGGCACGTTTGCTGGTGGACTTTGGATATTTATGCTTGATCTTATAGCAGACACGGTTTGGCGGTGTGTTTTTCAGTTCACTGATAAAAAGAGGACGGTAATGGGAAAGCTCCAGGATCACAGACTGTGGTGCGACCATCCAGTTTCCCGGTTTTTTCCAGAGACGGTCCAAAAGTGTGATGGTATCTGCTGCAATGTGAGGTCTGGATGCGGAGGAAAGCCAGCGGTCATGCCAGATCTGATAATTGTCATCCCAGCTTAAAAACAGCTCCAGGGATGGATCCAGCTCATCGGTATGTATTGCCGGAGCAGCAATGGCAGGCTGATCTGACTGTACCAGATAAAGCTTTTCTTCAAAGATTTTCTCTGTTATGATATTCTTGTAATGCAATTTGTGGTAGACAAATCCGATATCAATGCTGTGTTCTCCAAGAAGTCCGTAGAGCTCTGATGAGTGGTGGGATTCAATGTTCAGGTCCAGTTTGGTCTGTTCATTTAAGATCCTGTCATACAGAGGTGCGAAAACAGCAACATTCAGACTGTCTGTACAGCCGATAGTAAGCAGCAGGGAATCCTGGTTGCGCTGCAGTTCCATGGTTTCTTTCCAGAGGGACATCCATCGTTCCGCAAGAATGATGAAATCTGTTCCCTTGGCAGTCAGTTCCACCTGCTTGTGCCCCTTCTGGCGGATCACAAGGGGAAAGCCGAGTTCATTCTCCAGAGAAGTGAGCCTGTGGCTGACTGTAGGCTGGGAAAGAAAAAGAAGATCCGCTGTACGGGTGATGCTTTTTGTGTTTACGATGGTGAGAAAGGTTTCAATTTCAGCAAGATTCATATGTTCAGCTCCTTTTCTTTGGTACAATCTATCAGGAATAAAGTAAGTTTTAAAACAATATAAAAATTATTTATATTATACAGAGAAATTATTCGTTATTCAATGGTAAACTTGTGTGATATGATAAATGCAGATAAAACAAGACACTGTTACCAGGTGATCAGTAATCAGAAGAAGAGAGGTTTTCATATGTCATTAGGATGTAGAATCAGACGAAACTTTGAAAGACCGTCAAAAGAATTAGTAGAAGCATTCCGTGGTATTCCGGTAGCAAATATTGATGATAACTGTGGCAGAATCGCTGCTGTAGATTCCAGCATTTTTCCACTGAACCCGAAGGCAAGACTTCTGGGAACAGCTTTCACAGTAAACGCACCGGCAGGAGATAACCTTCTGTTCCACAAAGCTCTGGATATGGCTCAGCCAGGAGACGTTATCGTTCTTGCAAACAAAGGAAGCATGAGCAGAGCACTTTGCGGTGAGATTATGAGCAATTATGCGAAATCCAGAGGGATCGCAGGAATCATCATCGATGGATGTGTTCGCGACAGCTACACATTAAGCCAGATGGATTTCCCGGTATATGCAAAAGGCATCACACCGAACGGACCATACAAGAACGGTCCTGGAGAGATGAACTTCCCGGTATCCTTTGCAGGAATCGTAATCAATCCTGGTGACATCATCGTAGGAGATTCTGACGGACTTCTGGCAATCAGACCGGATGAGCATACAGCAGAGCTTGCAGAGATCGCAAGAAAATACCATGCAGGCGAGGAGAAACAGCTTGAGGGTATCCTGACACGTGGCGAGTGGCCGCGTCCATGGGTTGATGCAACTCTGGAAAAAGTCGGATTTGAATTTGTAGACTAACCGAATAAACTTATGAATGCAGGAAGGTCTGTCACCACACATGACGGGCCTTTTTGTCAATAAAGAACGGAGGTATACTTAAATGGATGTGAAGTTCCTGATCGCAGGAGACAGAGCAGTTTCCGTTGAGTTCGGCAGCGTGATCAGTCTTGAAGTCAATGCCAAGGTGCGTGCGCTGGACGAAAAATTAAAAGAATCTCCAATTGAAGGCATGATGGAGACCGTTCCTACTTACTGTGCTCTGATCGTGCATTATCGCCCGGAGGTTATCCGCTATGCCCAGCTTGTGGAAGAGCTGAAGAAGAGAATTGCAGATATGCATGAAACATCTACAAACAAGAAAAAAGTTGTAAAAGAGGTTCCTGTATATTATGGTGGCGAGACCGGTCCGGATCTTGAGTACTGTGCAGAGCTTGAGAATACCACTACGGAGGAAATCATCCGTAAGCATTCCGAGCATGAGTATTATGTATATATGCTTGGTTTTGCACCGGGACATCCGTACATGGCAAGATTTGAGGAGCCTTTCAGTTTTAAGAGAAGAACTTCTCCGAGAGTTAAGATTCCGGCAAGATCCATCGTGGTTCAGCTGGGACTGTCTGATTTTATTCCTTTTGAGCAGCCATGCGGATGGAATATCATCGGAAGTACACCTCTTGATATCTGTAATTTTGCAAAGGAAGACCCGTTCCTTGTGCGTGCAGGTGACTGGGTAAAACATGTTCCTGTTACGAAGAGTGAATATGAGCAGATTCGAAGAGACGTGGAAAACGGTACCTATAAAGTGAAAACCTATACACCACAGGATAACGGTTGAGAACGGAGGTCATGATATGGGAATTACAGTTGAAAACGGAGGAATCCTGACCACCGTTCAGGATGAGGGAAGATTCGGAAATCAGGCATTTGGTGTTTCTACATCCGGTGCCATGGATCCGCGTGCTTTCCACATTGCCAATCTTCTGGTTGGTAACAAAAAGACTGAAGGTGCGCTGGAGATGACTTTTATCGGACCAACGCTTACCTTTACCAGTGACAATATCATCGCAGTGACAGGCGGAGACCTGACACCGATGCTGGACGGACAGCCTTTCCCAATGTATAAGGCAGTCCTTGTAAAAAAAGGCCAGAAGCTGATGTTTGCAGGTGCCAGAAACGGCAGCCGCGGATATATCGCTTTTGCAGGCGGCCTGGATATTCCGCTTGTGATGGGGAGCAAGTCTACACTGCTTCGTAACCATATCGGCGGTGTTGAGGGAAGAAAGCTGGAAAAGGGCGACAGTATCGAGTTTGTTGCTCCGAAGACAGAGCTTCCGAATATGGAGCTTCGTCAGGTTCCGGCAGAGGTATATCCTTCTGATGAGGTTGTTCTTCGTGTGGTTCTGGGACCGCAGGAGAATGAGTTTACGGAAGAGGGTGTCCGTAAATTTTTCTGGTACAGTGGTACGATCACAAACGAGTTTGACCGTATGGGCTGCCGAATTGAGAGAGAGCCGGTAGAGCATGCCGGTGACGGTAATATCAATACGGATGGTATTTCCATGGGATCGATTCAGGTTCCGTTAAACGGACAGCCGATCATCATGCTGGCTGACCGCCAGAGTACAGGTGGTTATCCGAAGATCGGTACGGTGATCACCGTGGATTTTGCGAAGATCGCACAGGCGCGTCCTGGACAGAAGATCCGTTTTATCGAGGTAAGTCTGGATCTTGCACAGGATCTGTATATCCGTGAGCTGAATGATATGAAGGCGCTGGATGAAAAGTTAAATTCAGATTGCTGATCAATCTGAATTAAATAAATCATACATACCACAAAAATTTTTTTAAAGAAAGGTGAGTACGAATATGAAGATTGTTGTATTGGATGGCTACACAGAGAACCCTGGAGATTTAAGCTGGGACGCATTAAAAGAGCTTGGAGATGTTACTGTTTATGACAGAACTTCCTATGAGGAGTCTCCGCTGATCGCTGATCGTATCGGTGATGCTGAGATCGTTATCATCAACAAGACTCCGATTTCCAAAGAGACGATCGACAAGTGCCCGAACATGAAGCTGATCGCTGTTCTGGCTACTGGTTATAATGTTGTTGATTACAACTATGCAAAAGAGAAAAATATCCCGGTTGTGAATGTTCCTACTTATGGTACTCAGATCGTTGGTCAGTATGCTCTTGGCCTTCTTCTTGAGATCTGTTCTCACTATGGTCATCATGATGAGACTGTTAAGGCTGGTAAATGGGAGAACAATGATGACTGGTGCTACTGGGATTATCCGATGATCGAGCTTTATGGAAAGACTGCTGGTATCATTGGCCTTGGAAGAATCGGACAGGCTACAGCGAAGCTTCTGAATGCTCTTGATATGAAGGTTCTTGCTTATGATGCTTACCAGAGTGAGGCTGGTGCAAAGCTTGCTGAGTATGTTTCCCTTGATGAGCTGTTTGCACAGTCTGATGTGATTTTCCTTCACTGCCCGCTTTTCCCGGAGACAGAAGGTATGATCAACAAAGAGAATATTGCAAAGATGAAAGATGGCGTTATCCTTATCAACAACAGCCGTGGACAGCTGGTAGTAGAGCAGGATCTTGCAGATGCGCTTAACAGCGGCAAAGTTTATGCAGCGGGACTTGACGTTGTATCCACAGAGCCTATCAAAGGAGACAACCCACTCCTCAAAGCCAAGAACTGCATCATCACCCCACATATCTCCTGGGCTGCTCAGGCTTCCAGACAGAGAATCATGGATATTACAGTTGATAATATCAAGGCATTCCTGGCTGGTAATACGGTTAACAGAGTTAATAAATAATAGATTTTCTTCCTATGTATGATGTGTGTAAATATGTGTGAAAAGGTGGCTGCTTCTTTGAAGGCGGCCGCTTTTTTTGTGAAAATGGGGGAGGGATGAACGAACGTACACTTGCGTCCTGTCCGGTGATGTGTGGTGTGATAGATGAATTGGTGGGAAAGTGGACAAATTGTAGATGGATTGGCATAATGAAATAAAAAAAAGACCTTATGGAAGGAGATTGGGTATGAAAAGAAGACTTGCATTGCTTCTGGCGGTATCTTTGGCGGTGTCCGGGATAGATTCCGGGATGCTGGTGAGTGCGGCGGATTTTTCGGATGCAGAGAGTGTACAGGAGTCAGCAGCCATAGAATCAGAAGCCATAGAATCAGAAGCTATGGAATCGGAAGATTTGGATGAATCGGATCTGTCATATGGTGTTGATGACATTGCCACGGATGAAGAAGAAAAAACAGAGCAGGATGTTTCGGAAACAGAAATTCCGGAAACAGAAGCGTCGGATGAAACCGATGTTGAAACCGCTGATGCTTCAGAGAGTGAATCTCAGGAACTGAGCATAGATGACGAAGCAGAATCAGGTTCAGAGCTCGAGGAACAGACTTTGGAGGAGAATTTTGCTGATGTACAGGAACTGAAAGAAGCTGTCCTGGATGACGGAAGTGAAGATGTTGTTATGGCGTCGGATTCCGGGACGGAAGTGGGAACCTATAATGGTCTTACCTATCAGGTGGATGAAAACGGGGATGTTACAATTTTAAAGGTAATAGATGATATCCATTACGACAAAGATCACAAGGAAACCGGACATGACCGTTGTGCTTATGTGAATGGAAATATTCCGGCTTCAATTAACGGGCATCCGGTTGTTCGGATTGAGAACAGGGCTTTTGCTAATTGTATTAATATGCAGAGTATCGTAATTCCGGATTCGGTAAAGTCTGTTGGAAGAGAAGCGTTTTCCGGCTGTACGGCAGTAACATCTGTAAAGATTCCGGATAATGGACTGATCGTGGAAGCGGCGGCGTTTTCAGAATGTACCAGCCTTACCAGTGTGCATATTCCTGCTTCTATGGTAGCACATGGATATATCGGGGCAAGTCCGGCGTATCGGGGAATTTTTGCCAATGACGTGGGGCTTACAACGGTTACCTTCGGAGCGGGAATCACGAAGATTCCGCGAGGACTGTTTTTGCAGTGCTCCGGTATTCGCAGCGTGACGGTTCCGAATACCGTGAAGGACATAGAACCGTATGCATTTGCCAGCTGCAGCGCACTTACCAGTGTGACACTGCCGGAAGGTCTTGAAAATATTTATAACTGTGCTTTCAGAAAATCCGGAAAGCTGACATCTATGAAGCTTCCTTCTACGCTGAAATTTATGGATTCCAGTGTATTTGCCAACTGTACGGGCCTTGCAGAGATCAATATTCCGGCAGAGATGAAGACAAATGGTTATACAGCAGCAAACCGGGCGTGGCCAGGACCGTTTGCAGGGTGTACAAACCTTAAAAAAGTTACCTTTGATAAAGGAATCAAGGAAATTCCAAGAGGACTTTTTTATGCGCCCGGCGGACAGGTTGCCATTGAAGAGATTGTATTACCGGACAGTGTAGAGAGTATTGGATATAGCGCTTTTTATGGCTGCAAGAGTCTGAAGAAAGTGACGCTTTCAAAGAATCTGAAGTTTATTGATGCAGAGGCGTTTCAGTACTGTGAAAATATGAAACTCACAGACAGCAAGCTGCCGGCTTCTCTGGAGGAAATTCAGCATCATGCGTTTGCAAATTGTATAAGCCTTACTAAGATCGTGCTTCCGGACGGACTGAAATATATGAATTACCGTGAATTTGAAAGATGCACCGGTCTGACAGAAGTTGGTCTTCCGGCGAATATGCTGGGAAACAACGGCCGGAATTTTGCAGGTTGCGAAAATATTAAAAAAGTAACATTTGCAAAGGGAGTCAAAACAATCCCGAAAGGTATTTTGGCAGAGTGTACAGGGCTTGAAACGATAACGATTCCGGCAAGCGTGACCTATATAGCTGAAAATGCTTTTCAGGAAACAGCAGAGGGATTTACCATCAAAGGATATAGCGGTTCCTATGCGGAAACTTATGCAAAACAATATTCGATTCCTTTTGTTTCGCTGGGAGATATTTTGCCGAGTACGGTTAAAATTACCTTTAATAAAAATGCGAAGAGTGCGGTGCTGAACAAGAAATACCAGACCAAAACAGTGTCCAATGGAAAAACCTACGGAAAACTTCCGGTGCCGACCAGAAGTGGTTATTATTTCCTGGGCTGGTATACAAATTCCAAAACAAGCGGCAAGGAAGTTACCGAAAAGACAAAAGTTAAACTGAAGAAGAATCAGACCCTTTATGCAAAATGGGCAAAGGCAGATCTTACCAAGGCAAAAATAAAGCTTTCCACCAGCAGCTATACCTGGAACGGCAAAGCCAAAACGCCGAAAGTCATAGTTACTTTTAATGGAAAGACTCTGAAAAATAAAACAGATTATACAGTAAGTTATTCCGGAAATAAAGAACCGGGAACTGCAAAAGTGACTTTAAAAGGTGCCGGTGTTTTCAAAAAATCAAAGGGTAAGACGGCGAAGTTCACAATTTCCAAAGCCACGCAGACGATTACGGCTAACGATGTTGTTTACAAGTATTCCTGGAAGGGTAAGACGGTTGATCTGAAAGCCACCGTAAAAAACAGTGATGGCACAAAGCTTCATTTTTACAGCAATTCCAGTGCGGTAAAGGTTCTGGATAAAAACAAAAACAAGCTGAAACTGAACAGTGCAGGTGCTGCTGTGATCACGATCAAGGCAGATGAAACGAAACATTACAAAGCAGCGTCCAAAAAAGTGAAAATTGTTCAGCAGGTCAGCACGGCACAGGTGGTAGAGGGAATTCAGCTGAAACAGAGCTTTATGAAATATGACAAGGCAAAGGGCTTATACATATTAAATAAAGAAATCTTCAATCAGGCATTTCAGGTTTCCGTAAAAGGCAGGGCTTCCTATACCTGCTCTGTTGAAAACGGGGCAAAAACTTCTGCATGGCTTGATAAGAATATGAGACTTACAGCCAGAGGAAACGGCGTATTTACACTGAAGATCACAACGAAATTAAGTCCGGACAAGGTATATCCGGCTGCCACAAAAAAAATCTCTATTTCTGTAAAGGGAATGGCGAATTCCGCAACTGCAAAATGGAGATACCGTGTGGACAGCGACAGTAAGATCACGCTTCTAAAATATATCGGATCGGAGTCAACGGTAAAGGTTCCGGATACGATTACCATAGATTCGAAGAAGTTTACCGTAAAGGATATCGAAGCTTCCGCATTTGAAAATTCAAAAGTAAAGAAAGTTACGATCTCCGATGCGTCCATTAAATCCATTGAAAAGAATGCGTTTAAAAATTGTAAATCACTGCAGGAAGTGCGACTTGGCACAAAGATCACCTTGATCGGAAGCGGTGCTTTTTATGGCTGCAGTGCCCTGAAGAGTATTACTTTTCCGGACGGGCTTAAGACCATAGAGGCAGAGCTGATGAAAGGCTGCAGCGCTCTTTCCGGTGAACTGTATCTTCCGAAATCTCTTACCACGATCAAAAAGGACGCATTTGAAAACTGTGGAAAGATCAACGAGATTATGATCTTCAGTTTCCTTGCTACGGTAGAGAGCAATGCGTTTAAGGGCTGCTCCGGCCTGAAGAAGGTTTATTTTTCCGGACCGAAGGTAAGATGGAAAGGAATCAAGTTTGCAGCCGGAAACGAGAATCTCACAGGCGCGCAGATATATTACAACGCCGGCGGAGGAAATAATGCCTATGAGATTACGGATATTACGACGGAGATGCTTCTCAGGGAATATCCGGAATATCTGAAAAATGATGGTTATAGAAAGGTCCTCAATGATCTTCAGAATGACTGCTTCACGATCATGAGCGGACACACAACAGGCACTTTCAGTGATGAGTGGTGGGCTACACTGAAATCCATGATGCAGGAGGGTCATTCCGCTCTTCTTAAGGCAGTTCTGGAAGATCCGAAATATACGGAAGAGAAGACCTATCGAAGTCTGGCACTGGAGCTGATCGTGGACACTGCCGGATATTCCCTGGAGGATGAAGACAAAGATAAAGAATGGACCTGGAGTGATGAACTGAAAAAAACATACAAAATCCTTAAAAAATTCAAGAGTGTTGGCGATAAAATCTTCAAAGATGAAGATACCATGAAGCAGGTTGCAAAAGAGCTGAGTCAGACAGGCTGGTCGTATGATGAAGTTCTGGCTACACTGAAATATATGAACGGCACGAAAGAACTTCCGCTGAAACCAGGGCAGAAGAAACCGGATACCGTGCAGAGATGGGATTATGTAAATGATTGCTTTAAGGGTGCGGACATTGCTGTTGATACGGTGGATTTTCTGATGACAGTGATGAGTGTTCAGTTCGTAGGAAAAGAGTTTGTAGATCGTGTTATCACGCAGCTTCCAGCAGACAGTGGTCTGTATAATGGAGTGATGCAGGTGAAACAATATATGGAACAGCCGATATCTATCTTTTTGAAAGATTTTCTGGTAGAAGATGTTATTGAAAAGTATGCAGTCGAGTTGTTTGATAAGACGATGTTTGAACCGATGTGGGAAAACGGTACCAGTTATGTGGGTGTTGTCGCTATGGCAGATACGATATGTGGGGCGATGGCATGTATGATGGATTGTCCGACACTGGAGGCTCATAATAAGGCGTGGTTTTCCTTAAATAATGCGATGGTTCTCAGACTACAGACAGATAAGCTGAGAGCACAGCTGATTGCTGCAAAAAATGCAAAGGTCGAGAATCTGGAGCTTGAGAAAAATTATGAGCTGATGATGCGGCTGTATCTGATGTGCCTGAAGAAAACGGGCGGATATGTAGCCAAGACAATGTCTGATCCGTATATTCTGAATGCAAAATTTGCAAGATTTGATTCTACACTTACTTATGAGAATTATATCATGACCTGTAAGTGGAGCCTGGCAGACAGCGGTAAGCTTAAATAAAAAAGAACGTCTGAAAGATCCGAAAGAAATGTGCAGAGGGGACGCGGTTTTGCGTCCCCCTCTTTGCGTTTCTTTTTTCGGGCAAAAAAATAGTTCCTACACTTCACAAAGTGTAAGAACTAAAACCGATGGATGGAGAAGGATTCGAACCTTCGAAGGCGGTGCCAACAGATTTACAGTCTGCCCCCTTTGGCCACTCGGGAATCCATCCGTGAACAACAAATGTATTATATATAAGATTTGATAAAATTGCAAGCTTTTTCTCAAAAAAAATAATAATTCCCACAGAATAAGCATTTTTGGTAAAGTACTGGACTTACCAATAAAAATCTGCTATTATGAGTACGGTTGGATATAAAGGACACGATTTTTTCGTATCCTAAAACAGGTTAGGAGGATTTTATCATGTTAGTAAACGCAACAGAAATGCTGAAAAAAGCAAAAGCAGGCCATTATGCAGTTGGTCAGTTCAACATCAACAACCTTGAGTGGACAAAGGCTATCCTTCAGACAGCTCAGGAACTCAACTCTCCTGTAATCCTTGGTGTTTCCGAGGGTGCCGGTAAATACATGACAGGTTATAAGACTGTTGTAGGTATGGTTAACGGTATGATGGAAGAGCTGAACATCACTGTTCCGGTTGCTCTTCATCTTGACCACGGCAGCTATGATGGATGCCTGAAATGTGTTGAGGCTGGTTTCTCTTCCATTATGTTCGACGGATCTCATTATCCGATCGATGAGAACGTAGCTAAGACTAAAGAGCTGGTTAAGATCGTTGCTGAGCACAACATGTCTCTTGAGGCAGAGGTTGGTTCCATCGGTGGCGAGGAAGATGGTGTTGTTGGTATGGGCGAGTGCGCTGATCCTGAGGAGTGCAAGAGAGTTGCAGATCTCGGAATCAACTTCCTTGCAGCTGGTATCGGTAACATTCACGGAAAATATCCGGCTAACTGGCAGGGCTTAAGCTTTGAGACTCTGGATGCTATTCAGAAACTGACAGGAGATATGCCGCTTGTTCTTCACGGTGGTACAGGTATCCCGGCAGACATGATCAAGAAAGCAATCAGCCTTGGCGTTTCCAAGATCAATGTAAATACAGAGTGCCAGCTTGCATTTGCTGAAGCTACACGTAAATACATTGAAGAGGGTAAAGATCAGCAGGGTAAAGGATATGACCCACGTAAGCTTCTTGCACCTGGAGCAGAGGCAATCAAAGCTACTGTTAAAGAGAAAATGGAGCTTTTCGGATCTGTCAATAAAGCATGATGAATCGAAAATAATATATGGCGGCAGCCGGAATGGGGAGACCTGTTCCGGCTGCTGTTTTTGTATGTAAAAAAATAAATATCACATTTTTCATCATATAAAAAAATCAACATGTTTCTTGATTTTTTTATATCGTGAAAAAATCCTCTCCGATTTACAATAATATCAAGTTAAGGAACAGGACAACAACTTAGAAAAGGAGAGGTAAATATTATGAGAATGAAAAAAGCAACAGCATTTGGTCTTGCAGCTTTAATGGCAGCTACCATGATCCCGGCAGTTCCTGCTATGGCAAAAGGGGATGACAGTGAAGGCTCTGTTTATTATCTGAATTTTAAACCGGAGCAGGCAGATCAGTGGTCAGACCTGGCAAAGAAATACACCGATGAGACTGGTGTACCGGTTACCGTTGTTACAGCTGCTTCCGGAACTTATGAGTCTACTCTGAAATCAGAGATGGCCAAGGATGAGGTTCCGACACTGTTCCAGGTTAACGGACCGGTTGGACTTGCATCCTGGAAGGATTATTGCTATGACCTGAAAGACAGCGATGTTTACAAAAATGTGGAGAGTGACGATTTCGTACTGAAGGAGGACAGCGGTGCAGTTGACGGTATCGCCTATGTAATTGAAACATATGGAATTATTTACAACAAAGCGCTTCTTAAGAAATACTGTGAGATGGATGGCGCTGTGATCAAGTCTGCAGATGAGATCAACAATTTTGAGACATTAAAGAAGGTTGCAGATGATATCCAGGCTAAGAAAGATGACCTTGGAGTTGACGGTGCATTTACTTCCGCAGGCTTTGATTCTTCCAGTGACTGGCGCTTCAAGACACACCTTGCAAACCTTCCAATCTATTATGAGTACAAAGAAGACGGAATCACATCCACAGATGCGATCAAAGGGACCTATCTTGACAACTTCAAGAACCTGTTTGACCTTTATATCACAGATTCTACCTGTGAGCCAAGCCTTCTTTCCAGCAAGACTATCGATGATGCAAATGCTGAATTTGGTCTTGGAGAGGCTGTGTTCTATCAGAATGGAACCTGGGCTTATGATAACATCAAAGATAACGAAGTAGCAGACGAGGATATGGGAATGCTTCCAATCTATATTGGTGTAGATGGTGAAGAGGATCAGGGACTTTGCACAGGCAGTGAGAACTACTGGTGCGTAAACAAAAAAGCAGATGAGAAGGATATCCAGGCAACTCTTGATTTCCTCAGCTGGGTTATCACAAGTGATGAAGGAAGAGAATCTATAAGCCAGGAAATGGGATTTACAACACCATTCAAGACCTTTGATGAGAATTATGAGTCTGCAAATCCGCTTGTAAAAGCAGCCGACGAATATGTAAAAGCTGGTAAAACTCCGGTTTCATGGAACTTTACAACCATGCCTTCTGAAGAGTGGAAAAACCAGGTCGGCAGTGCAATGCTTGAGTATGCACAGGGTACCGGCGAGTGGGATGCTGTGAAAACTGCATTTGTTGACGGATGGGCAAAAGAGTACAAAGCAGCAAATGAAGGCTGATAAGGTATAACTGAAACGTGATCACGAAGGGGTGGGCGGTTTCCGCCTGCCTCTTTTAATGAAGAGAGGATGTGTAAAGTAGGGAAGGATGCATCCTCAGGAGAAAGGAAGAGAAAACATGCAGAATAAGATGATGAAAAAGTATTTTCCGGTTTTTGTCCTGCCTACCCTGCTGGCATTTACCATTGGATTTATCGTTCCCTTTATCATGGGCGTATATCTTTCCTTCTGTAAATTTACCACAGTAACGGATGCAAAATTCGTGGGATTACAGAACTATGTGAAGATTTTTACTGAGGATGGAACCTTTGGACATGCATTATGGTACACCACCGCATTTACGGTTGTATCAGTAGTCCTGATCAATGTGATCGGTTTTGCAGTTGCGTTGCTTCTGACCAAGAAGATCAAAGGAACCAATATATTCCGTACTGTATTTTTTATGCCAAACCTGATCGGTGGTATCATCCTTGGTTATGTATGGCAGCTTCTGTTAAACGGTCTGCTTCTTCAGATCAATAAAACACTTACATATTCTTCTGTTTACGGATTCTGGGGTCTTGTGATCCTGATGTGCTGGCAGCAGATCGGATATATGATGATTATTTACATCGCAGGTATTCAGAATATTCCGGGTGAACTGATCGAGGCTGCACAGATCGATGGTGCGAACAAAGGACAGCTTCTGAAACATGTGATCATTCCTATGGTCATGCCGTCCATCACCATCTGTACTTTCCTGACACTTACCAACTCCTTCAAACTTTTTGACCAGAACCTTGCTCTTACAAATGGTGAGCCTTCCAATATGTCAGAAATGCTTGCGCTGAATATTTTCAATACCTTCTATGGACGTACCGGATGGGAAGGTGTAGGACAGGCGAAGGCCGTGATCTTCTTTATTCTGGTTGGAGCAATTGCCATGATCCAGAATCGTCTCACAAGAAGTAAGGAGGTACAGCAGTAATGAATAAAAAAGTAAAATTCAGCGGTCTGTGGACTGCGATCCTGAGTGTGGTATCTGTTGCTTATATTTTCCCGATCCTTCTGGTTTTGATCAATTCTTTTAAGAAAAAAGCGTACATCAGCCGTTATCCTTTTGCAATCCCAACGGATAAAATGTTCGTAGGTCTGGAAAACTATGTAAATGGTCTTACAAAAACCGGATTTTTCCAGGCATTTGGATGGACATTATTTATCACAGTATTTTCGGTTGCGGTAATTCTGCTCTGTACCTCCATGTGTGCCTGGTACATCAATCGTGTTACCAACACGCTGACAAAAACCATGTACATGCTGTGTCTGTTTTCCATGGTCGTACCATTCCAGATGGTAATGTTTACTCTTTCCAAGATCGCAAACATCCTGAAGCTGAATACTCCGTGGGGACTGATCATCATTTATCTTGGATATGGAGCAGGACTTGCGGTATTTATGTTCAGCGGTTTTGTAAAATCCATTCCGATCGAGATCGAGGAAGCTGCCATGATCGATGGCTGTACCCCGATCCAGACATTTTTTAAAGTGGTTCTTCCGGTTATGAAACCGACCTGTGTAACAGTAGCAATCCTGGAAACCATGTGGATCTGGAATGATTATCTTCTTCCATATCTGGTACTTGATATCAAGAAATATAAAACCATTTCCATTGCCATCCAGTATCTGAAGGGCGGTTACGGAACCATTGATATGGGAGCTATGATGGGCGTTCTTGTCCTTTCCATCATTCCAATCATTGCCTTCTATCTTGCATGCCAGAAATATATTATCGAAGGTGTGGTTGCAGGAGCTGTTAAGGGCTGACAAATCAACTGAATAATGGTAAAATGAAAGAAAAACGGCCTGATCTGCGTGTCTTTACGTGGATCAGGCCATATTTGGCGAGGTGGGGAATGTACAGAGTTTTGGTGGTAGATGATGAAAAACTGGAACGAGAGGGAATCAGATTTCTGCTGTCTATGGAAGAAGGTGAGTGGGAAATTTATGAGGCTGCCAATGGAAAGCTGGCGTTAAATGAGCTGCGCAGCCATAAGATCGATCTGATGCTGACAGATATCAAAATGCCGCATATGGATGGTCTGGAGCTTTCCAAAAAAGCAAGAGAAGAGTATCCGGGCCTGGAGATCATCATTTTCAGTGGCTATGGAGATTTTTCTTTTGCACAGGAAGCGATACGTTATGGTGTGACAGATTATGTACTTAAGCCTGTTGATCCGGATCGTTTTCACGGGACGATTCAGAAAATACAGGCAGCGATTACATCCCGGAAGGACAAAGAACAGCAGTCGATGAAAGAAAAAAGTTTTCTGCAGCAATATTTTCTTCTGAGCTTTATCTATTCAGGAGAACAGGAACGTCTGAAGGATGCAGAGGGGATCGTGGATCTGGCAATGTGGAAGGAATGGCACTGTGCGATCCTTATTGAATCAGATGAAGCTTTTTTTGAGTCTGCGAATGATGAGGTTCCGGAGGAAATCATGGAAGAGCTGCGCAGATCGTTTTTTTACCTGAATCTGAACGGACGCCAGTCATTGCTTCTTTTCAAAGATGTATACTGCGATTATGTACTTGTGGCAAAAAATGTCTACACTCTTCTGAAAAGACTGCATCCTGTGAGGTTTCACCTGGCAGTAAGCAGACGTTTTGACGGATATCAGGAGCTTCCGGATATTATGGAGCAGCTGGAACAGCAGATGGAAGAGAAATTCTATCATCCGGATATCCATGTTTACACCAGTGAAGAAGATGAGGAAAAAAATACCCGGGAAGAAGAGCAGGATTCCAGACTCATGGAAAAAATCTCAGAAGATATTTCCAGAAAAGATGTGAAGCAGCTGTGGAGCCACTTCCGCAGTCTGGCATCCAAATATCAGTCCAATACCCAGTTTTCTGCCATGTATGTGAAATTTGTTTTTTCCAATGTGATAAGGGAGTTGTTCCAGGAGAATCGTTTTGCGGGAGAGCACAGGCTGGATCTGGAAGTGGATCATCTGTATAGTTGTTCTACCATTCAGGAGATCATTGAGGTTACGGAGAAAAATATCCATCAGTACGAAGAGTTCCTGGATCGTTCCATGAGCGAATCCAGAGATGAGGTGGCAGCAGTTAAGAACTATATTTACAACCATTATGCAGAGGATCTGAATCTTGAAACACTGGCGGAAAAAGTTTATCTTTCTTCCGGCTATTTAAGCTTTATTTTCAAGAAGGAGACAGGAATGAACCTGAACCGTTTTATCCGTGTATTCCGCATGAAAAAAGCAAAAGAGCTTCTGTGTACAACGAACATGAAAGTAGCTATGGTCAGCGAAAAGGTAGGTTTTACCAATTCGTCATACTTCTGCCGCAGTTTCCGGGAATATTACGGAAGCAGCCCGGAGTCCTACAGAAAGGGAAACAGTGAGGATGAAGAAGCTTCTGATGAAGTATAAAAATATGAAATACCGGTACAAACTAACGCTACTTCTTGTTGTGGCCAGCCTTGTTCCGATGACCGTTCTGGCTTTGTACAGCCACAGCCGTATGAGCAGTCTTGTGCGGGAAAATGAGATGGAAGATATGTATTCTATCCTGGAGCAGACAAGGGAGAATATTGACGGCCAGATGGAGATTTATGTGAGTCTTCTTAATTATCTCACTTATTCTCCGGAGATTCTGGAAGTGATCGAGAATAAGGATATGGATCGGTATACCGCTTATGAACAGTATACAGAGGTAGTAGATCCACTTCTTACTGTGCCGAAATCCTATCACGATGCCATTCTTGGAATACAGCTTTTTGCAGAGAGCATTCCGGTACGCCATGAATATACGCTGGTTCCGCTGGATGAGATGTACGGGGAATGGTGGAGCAGCAAACTGGACGGAAGTGTGATGGCGCAATGGATCGTAGACCGTGACAATCGGCAGATTGCAGCTGTGCGTGAGATTTATAACGGAAAAAAACGTGACGCAGTTCTTTGCATTACTCTTGATTATGAAAAAGTTTTCCGGCCTCTTGCCAATATTATTGAGAGAAATTCCGGCGGCATAGTGGTAGATAAGCAGAAAAATGTGGTTTATCACGGGGAAAATCTGGCTGCCAGCGATATTTCCGCGCAGAAAAGTACCGAAAAAATGCTGGACAGGCTCAGGGAGGAATATACTTATGTCAGCACCAGCGGCCACGAAACGAGATGGACTTATTATTTTTATAAGCCGCCTGCAGTGATTGAGAGCTCTGTCTCCAAACTTCTGATCAGTGAAATCCCGCTGATCGGCCTCTGCGTTGTGATCATTATTGTTCTGGGGATGACTTTTTCCAAATTGTTTACCAGAAATATTGAACTGCTTACTAGAAATATGGAACAGGTTAACCAGGGAAGCCGCGAGGTTACGGTTTACAGCGATTCACAGGACGAGGTGGGTCAGCTGATACGAAGCTTCCATCATATGATGAATGAGATCAACCGGCTGATCGAGGAGGTTTACGAGAATAAGATCGCTTTGAAAGAATTTGAGCTGAAAGCACTGACTGCACAGATCAATCCTCATTTTCTGTATAATTCTCTTTCTATTATAAACTGGATGGCGATCAAGAGCAGACAGAAGGAGATCAGCCGTGTAACGTTGGCTCTTTCTACTTTTTATCGGACAGCGCTGAGTAAAGGTGCAGATATGGTGACTGTGGAGAACTGCATCCGGAATATTGAGGCTTATCTGGAAATCCAGCTGATCATGCATGACAATGATTTTAAAGTGGAATGGAATATTGATAAGGAGATCCAGCAGGAACTGGTACCTAAGCTTATTTTGCAGCCGGTGGTTGAAAATGCGCTGGAACATGGTCTTGATGTAAAGGAAGAAGGGGAAAAAATACTCAGGCTTTCTTTTACTGCGGATGGCAGTGATGTGGTGATCCGGGTAGATGATAATGGAATGGGAATGGAGCAGGAGCAGGCCAAGAAACTGATCACCTATCAGGCTAAAGGTTATGGATTAAAGAATGTCAATGACCGTATGTGCATCTTATATGGAGAGGAATATGCCATTAGGATCTTAAGTCAGGTTGGGAAAGGAACCAGAGTTGAGATGAGAATTCCGGGAAAGGAGAAAAAAGATGAGAAGGCTTAAGCTGAAAACCGGAATGCTTCTGATACTAAGTGCAGTGCTTTTTCTTACAGGATGTACTTCCGGCGAGAAAAAAAGCCAGGATACAGATACGAGAACTAAGATGGCACAGAGGCAGAAAGCGTGGAAGAAAGCTGAAACTTCTCCATGGGGAAAATATCCTGAGACAGTGACATACACCCTGGGTCAGATGAAGGGCACCGGCAATTCCAACCTACCGGAGGGGGAGACATATGAGAATAATGCCTATACCCGGTATCTGAAAAAAATCCTCAATGTACAGAATAAGAATATTTTCATGGAAAGTGAAGAGGGGTATGATGAGGCTTTGAATATTCTGGTAAAAGACCGGAATCTGCCGGATATTTTTCTGGTGTCTGACAGGGAAACCTTGGAGGAACTGGTTGAAAATGATCTGATCGAAGATCTGACAGATGTATACAAAAGCTGTGCATCAGACAGGATCAGGGAGATGTATGAAAGCTATGGAGATGAACTTCTGGAATCCGGGACTTTTGACGGGAAGCTTCTTGCACTTCCGGAAACTGCCATTGATCATGGTCCGCAGCTTCTGTGGCTCCGCCATGACTGGATTGAACAGCTTGGCCTGACAGAACCGAAAACTCTGGAGGAGGCTTTTTCTGTGATACAGGCTTTTCAGGAAAATCGGATGGGTGCAGAGGATGGTGAGGAACCGGTCGGGCTTGTCTGTGATCCGGGGCTTGTGGGAACGATCAGCACCAGTTATTCCGTGGATTCCGTTTTCGAAAGCTTTGGCGCTTATCCACAGCAGTGGATCCGAGGAAAAGATGGTGAGATTGTTTACGGATCTCTGACTGAGGAGACGAAGATAGCTCTGGCTTATCTGAGGGAGCTTTACAAAAAAGGAATTCTGGATCCGGATTTTGCCCTGCGTGCTCAGAATAATATCCGGGATCTCGTGGTGAACGGAAAGTGCGGGGCTTTTTTCGGCCTTTGGTGGGCTCCGAATAATCCTTTGATGGATCAGTACCGTAAGGACAAAAATGCGGACTGGCAGCCTTATTATCTGCTTCTGGATACGAAGCATACTACGGAGGTATATTCGACATTCCGTGATACGAAGTATGTGGTGGTCCGTAAGGGGTATGAACATCCGGAGATTGTAATGAAGATTTTAAGTGTTCTGTTTGATTATTCCAGGTATGAGGCTGAGGATGCGGATGAGATGAACAGTTATTTTGCGCTGAATGTGGATCCGACAGCCAGGCCGTTGATGATCAATGTGGATTATAATGAGGCGACTTATATGGTGACAAGGCATATCCGGGAGGCTCTTTATGGTTCTAAGGATCGTGAGGATCTCAGTGCAATAGAGCAGTCGTATTTTGATGCCTGCAAAAAATATCTCCAGACGGATTCTCCGTCTGTGGAGGAATGGGCTGCTTATAAGTCAAGAATCTCGGCAGTCGGGCTTCTGGTGGATGCGCATTACAATCCGCCTGCGAAAAGGTATATGGGAGATGGTGACAGTGAGATTCCGCAGACGTTGCAGCAGCTGGAGAAGAAGGTTTTTATCCAGATTATTATGGGGAAAAAGCCTGTGAGTTATTTTGATTCTTTTGTGAAAGAATGGTATCGTAAGGGTGGTGAGTCTCTTACGGAGCATGTGCGAGGGGGAAATCTGTCTTTGGTAGAGTGATTCTGATTGAGAAAAACTTGACAATAAAGTTTTTAATATTTACAATGATAATTGAAATTAACTTTTTTAATGGAGGTAACGGGATGAAGCAGTGTATGGATGCGGATAACCTTCACAGAAGATTGAAAAAGATCATTGGTCAGGTTCAGGCTATTGACAGAATGGTTGATGAGGATATTCCCTGCGAGGATATTCTTTCTCAGATCAATGCGGCGAAATCAGCGCTGCATAAAGTTGGCCAGGTGGTTCTTGAGGGGCATATTCAGCATTGTGTGCGGGATGGGCTCGAGCATGGTGATGCGGATAAGACGATTGAGAACTTTACGAAGGCTGTGGAGCGGTTTGCTAATATGAAGTAAGGTTTTTTTGCGTAATTGTTATTTATAGAAGTGTGGTGAGTGGAAGGACGCTGCTTTTTTGGTGGCGTTCTTTCTTTTTGTATTAACGAACGGACGCCAGGGAGATGGAATCTGTCCGGCACAATATTCCATTTCAAATATCAAAGCATACAAATAAAAGTCAATTGTGTTACACGTCGAGGATGTAACGCTTATTTCAAACACAAGAAAAAATTGAAAAAATCACGAAATCGTGATAATATAAAAAATAAGTGATAAAAACAAAGTTGGATTGGGGGAAATATGGGAATTACATATAAAAAATTGTTCCATCTGTTGATTGATAAAGAAATGACAGTAACAGACGTAATAGAATTGGCAGGAATCAGTGGGAATATTTTTACTAGGATACGTAGAAATCAATACATTTCGTTGGAAAGCATTGAGAAAATATGCGGTGTACTAAATTGCAAAGTAGACGATATTTTGGAATTTGAAAAAGAACAAGTGGAGGAAACGAAATGAGTATGCAACAATTATCTTTAGATTTGAAAAATAATGATGAAACAGAATCAGTTTCGCAATTTGATTTTCAGAAGATTTTTTTAGACAAAATTAATTTTGAAGAGATTCATAATCATAATGCAATGGCTATATTAGGAAATTGCTTGGAAATTTTGAAAAAAATACAAGATAATTCCGTTCACCTGATTTTTGCAGATGCGCCGTATAATATTGGTAAAAATTTTGGTAATAACATTGATCATTGGGATACTGTTGAAATGTATATCGATTGGTGTAAAAAATGGATCGATGAATGTATGAGGATTTTAAAACCAGATGGAACGATGTATTTTATGACAGCAACACAGCATATGCCATATTTAGATATATATGCCACAGAAAAATACAATGTTTTATGTAGAATTGTGTGGGCATATGACAGCTCAGGAGTGCAATCAAAAAAAATGTTTGGATCTTTATATGAACCTATTTTGATGATTAACAAAAATACTAAGGCGAAATATACTTTTAATTATAAAGATATTATGGTAGAAGCAAAGACTGGTTCACAAAGAAAGCTCATAGATTATAGAAAAAATCCACCACAACCGTATAATACAAAAAAGGTTCCGGGAAATGTATGGGAATTTAACAGAGTACGATTTAAAATGAAAGAATACGAAAATCATCCAACTCAGAAACCAGAATCAATGCTTGAAAGGATTATTAAAGTGTCTTCTAATCCTGGTGATATTGTTTTGGATCCTTTTGCCGGCTCGTTTACAACAACAGCTGTTGCAGTCAGACTTGGAAGAATTGGTATAGGAATTGATATGAATGAGGAATATTACGAAATGGGAATTAGGAGAACGGGAATAGCCTCTGAATATAAAGGAAAAATACTGAAAAAAGAAAAGATAAGGAAAACGAAAGCCAGATCAAAATATGTCAGAGGAGAATAGATATGAAGATTATAGAAAATTTTGTGAAAGACATTTTGAAAGAAGAATATCCGATGGATTTTCAAAAAGTATATGATAATAGCCAGCTTTTGCAATATCTTGATAAAAAGATGAAAGCGGTTCATGGAAATTGTAAAACACGTAGAAGCCTTGCAAATATTTATGCAGTTTATTCTATTTTGCATTTTTATCAGGAAGACTTTTATCAGGATAAAAATGGATATAAAGAATTTGATGGGTATGATTATATGCGGCTATTTACATATTATAGAAATTTATATGGAGGAGGCAAATTACAAAATCATGCTTTAAACTCTCGTGTAAATGGCGAATTTAGAAACAAATTTTCAAATTCTAAAAAAGATTTGATTATTGTTAATAATGGGAAATATTTAATACATATTGATTATATATATGCTGAAAATCATGATATAAGTAGGGTATGCTGTAAAATTATAGAAAAATATATAGAACTCCTCATGAAAAAAGATCATGAATTGCTAAAACTTCTTTCTGAAGTGCAAAAGATAACAGACTATGCAAAAAAGAAGATGAAAATAAAAGAGTTACTTACGGAAGATGCAGAAGCAAGAATTTTTGAAATTATTAGTTATGCTATTCTAAAGAATCATTATAAAAATATTACTGTTTATTTCGGGTATTCAAAAGATGAGGTTCGTGAAGTACAGTTGCAGCTATATAAAACAGGACGAACAAATGCAAACGATGGAGGAATTGATTTTGTGATGCGACCAATAGGACGCTTTTTTCAGGTGACAGAAGTAGGAAATTATGACAAGTATTTGTTAGATATAGACAAAGTATTACACTTTCCGATAACGTTTGTAATTAAAACTAAAAAATCACGAGAGGATGTTAGGGAAGAATTTGAAGAATATATTTCCGAAAAAACAGGTGGAATGACTATATTGGAAGAAAGATACAGAAGTGCGATAGAGGATGTGATTACAATTAATGAGCTTCAAAAATGGATAGATGAGTTGGATGATGAGGATATAGATGGAATAATCAGAGATATAGATGTGTATTACAAATTGGAAATGAATATGAATGCAGAAGATGATGAATGATATTGGGGAGTAAAAATATTATCTTGGTACATTGATTTATTTTTTTCGTTAACGAACGGACGCCAGGGAGATGGAATCTGTCCGGGCAGGCTTCGTCGGGGGATACTACTAAGGCTCTGTGATGCGGTTAAAAGCGTTTTTCAAAAATCCGAACTCGCTTCGCTCAGACAGCGAACTTTTGAAAAACAACGCCGCCTCCCACAACCTAAGTAGTATCGGCCCTCCTGCAGAGTTGCCCGGACAGATTCCATCTCCCTGGCTGTCGGTTTATGGGGGAGGGACGGAAGCGGAAGCGGATTCGCGTCCTGTCCTGGGGTGTGAGTGGCGGCGCGTAGCGCCGCGCGTCAGCTTTATCAAGTTGAGGATCTTATTATATTGTAGCAGAAATACCGAAATTACTCATTCAAAATAAAAAAACAAAATAATCGAAAAAAAAT
>OLNJ01000722.1_pt1 | contig 24100 bp, 25 predicted proteins | sample 1672191 | NCBI WGS metagenome assembly OLNJ01 (sample SAMEA3136657, study PRJEB25190) | human gut metagenome | biome: human gut; feature: human-associated habitat; material: faeces | place: Austria | collected 2013 | reverse complement strand
CCGCTGCTCCTTAGCCGCAGCGTCGGCAGCTGAGCCACTGCGGTTTTCTGTTGTAATACTGGTTTTTGCTTTTGCCATTCAGCTTCTTAACCTCCTTCCAGCGGTGATAGATGTCATTCTTACCTGCGAAAAACGCCTTTTTTGCCTTGCACTTCATAGATCAAGTACCTCCTTAACGACCTGCTGTTTCTCTTTTCCAATGCTCTTTCTACGGTCCTCTCCGCTGATTCGCACTGGCGTACACATTTCCAGAATCCTGCTGTAAATCCGGGCGTATGCCACATCCTGCGGATTGCGGATTTCAGCAATCTTCAGATTGGTTGTGATAATGACCGGAAGCCCGGACTTGTACCGCTCATCAATAACGGCGTAGACCTGCTCCAGCGCATATTCGGTGCTGCGCTCAATTCCCAGATCATCCAGAATCAGCAAGGAATAGTTGGAAAACGAAGCAATATACCGGAATCGTTCTTCCGAATACATGGCTCCCATCTGGTTCAAAATTTTGGAGAAATTCGTCATCAAAACCGGAATGCCCTGTTCCAGCAGCGCATTGGCAATACATGCCGCCACAAAGGACTTTCCTGTTCCGACATCTCCCCATAACAAAAGGCCAAGGTTTTCAGCCTTGACCTTTTTCCACTGCTCCACATAGCGTTTTGCCATCTGGATATCCTTATTATCTTCTGCAACTGCAAAATTCCATTCCAGAAGATGCTTTTCCTGAATCCCCGTTGCTTTCAACTGCCTGATTTTACGCTGCCTCTCCAGCAGCTCATCCTGGCGTTTCTTTTCCGCCATCGCTTCCTGCTGGCATCTGCAAAGGCAGGGAACAATCTTGTCTCTGCCCCAGAGCTTTACCCTGCACTGCACCGGAGTATGACAGTTCCGGCAATACAGCAGTCCGTCCTCGCCCTGGTATTCCCGCTCTCCGGGTTCTTTCGGCGTAAAGAGCGAATCCAACGCCGCATTCAATACTTCAGGCACCATGTCGCTCATAGGCTGTCTCCTTCCTCAAATGTGTAGTCTGCCGGGTTATACTTCGGCTTTTCTCTCTTTGCCCAGCTCCGGATTGTGGCAAGGTGATTTTTGTAGTTCCTGCCGGTGGAGGCCATATACTCCGAGAGCCGTTCAACCCGCATCTGATAATCTCCTGGGAACTCCTGCCGGAGCTTTCCGTATTCCGTGTCAGAGAGAAGAACATTTCCGTATGAGCCATACCGATGCTGGATTTCCTTCTTCTCTCTTTTATTGATTGTTTCAGTACTTGTTCTATTAGTACTTAATTGCGCGGGATTTTCCGTAACCGGTGTGTCCGTATCCGGATTTACCGTATACGGCTTTTCCGTACACGGTGATTCCGAACACGGCTTTTTCCTTGGCATCTCATAAATCACATACTCCGCTCTGCCCATCCGACCGTTGCTTTCACGCTGCTGGTTCCTTTCCAGATACCCAAGACGCTCCAACTCTTTCAGAGCTGTAAGCACTCCATCTACGCCATCCGGCGTAATCGAAGATAATCCCCGTACCGAATAGTTCCATGTGTCCGGCAAACTGAGCAGCATAGAGAGAAGTCCTTTTCCTTTCAGGCTGAGACCCTGATCCCGCAGGTGGTAATTGCACATCGTTGTGTAATTGCTGTTCTTCTCAACCCTGAATACCGGCATGGTGCTCACCATCCTTTTTCGCAGGCTCCGCTTTTTTCTTCGGACATTTGCGCGGACGATCTTCGCTGTCCTCCCGGCGATGGTATTTACCGGTATCCTGCATCATGCGTTCAAACGCCTGAAGTCGTCCCTCTGTAAAAAGCGTCATTCGATCACACCCCATTTCTTAAACAACTTGAAGAGATGATTCTTTCCCTTGCAGGTCACTCTCGTCTGCTGCACCAGTTTTCCGCTTCTGCCGTAGCAATCCCGGACAATAAAATAGCCCCTTGCAGATTTGTCTGCAAAAGGCATCAGCCAGCCGCTTGGACTGCGGTACAGATAGCGGTGATCCAGTAAGAGAGCCACTGCCGTCTTCTCCGGGATTCCGATTTCCTTACAGAAATTCCGTATGCAGGTACAATCCTCCGAATTTACAAAGGTGTCGAAGTAGTCTGCCTTGGGCTGTGCCGCATCCAGCTGTTTGCGGATACCCTTAAGCTGCTCCCTCTCGGCTACAAGCTCCTGTGCCAGGGTGTAGATGACCTCCGGATGCTGAATCACCTGATCCAAAATGGAATCGCTCATATACACACCATGCTTGCGGATGGACGGGAGAACTTCATCAAACACCCAGTGTTCAAACCGTTCTGCCGATGGCAGCTTGCTGTGAACGATCAGCCGGTAAACATCGCCTTCCGTGATAAAGGAGATTTCAACGACCTGCTCTCCAGCATCCCCATACTGATTCACCTTCTGAACGACCCCCTCGCGTTTCGTTAGGGGGCCTCTGCAATGGCGTTTCACTGCAGCGTAGGGATTCACATATCCCAACGCTTTCGCCACATCGCTTGCACAGAAAAAGGTCTTGCCTGCCTCCTGCAACACGCGGATCGAACCAAACTCCTGGTTCTCGAACACCTTCATCATCTGCCTCGACTGTCCGCCATGACTGCCCACATCGGTGTCATGGGTCTTCTGATTGAAATCCGTCATACCTGTTACCTCCTACTCAGATTTGTCTCGCCGGATTTCGGGCGAAAAAAATAGAGCCTCGACCCATTCTCGTTTTCAAAGAATGAGCCAAGGCTCTATGTAACAGGATACCTGATATTAAATTTTTGCAGAATTCGTCAGAACTCGCCAAACGAACCTGACACTGTTTTTCATTCCGTTTCAGCCGGATTTTTGCCGAAAATCTGTCAAGGATATGGGGCTAATTTCCCCTCCAAAATGGCCTTCTGTAAACCCATTTTCCCACCCATTAGGCTCAAAAATAGGCCGTAAACCCATGGTAAACCCATCAAAATGGGTTAATTTGAAGTCAAATTTCCTCAAATTTCACCATCGGAATCAGGCGATTTCAGGCATAGAAAAAGCCCGGAAAATGGCGTATTTCCGGGCTTTTTTAGCATTATTAAGCTGTAGATTATCGCTTGCTGAACTGCGGAGCGCGACGAGCGGCTTTGAGGCCGTATTTCAATCGTCTGAGCGATGATTTTCCTTGATATTCCGGGCTTTTTTGAGCCTCGGCCCCTCGGTTGTCCTATTCCTTAACCAAAAAACAGGCCACTTTTACGAGGGGACAGCTTGATGAAATGCAGAATTTACTACATCGAATAGCTGTTCTGGTTTATTATACTTTACTCTTGCATAGATGTCCATAGTTGTCTTGCTGTTCTCATGTCCGGCAAGGTACTGGACCGTCTTGGGGTCAACACCTGCATACAGAAGATTGGTGATGTAGGTATGCCGCAGCAGGTGCGGTGTCACATCGAAGTCCAGGCTATACACAATGTTGGGATTGTTTTTCTGATGTCCTCCCAGACTCGGCTGAACAGTGTACTTGATGCTCTGTCCGTTCACATACTTATAATAGGTACGCTCCTTGGTAGACCGAACAACGATGTACTGCCAGACACGTTTGAACTGCGAATATGACAAGGGCTGTCCCTCACTATCGGCAATCACATATTCCGATTTGGAGGCAGCCTTGGCTTCCCGCAGACAATTCACAAGGCATTTGGGAATGGGAATATCCCTTCTTGCTGCTTTCGTCTTAAGCGTTGTAGAGATAACCGGTCTGTTATGCTCTGATCGCCATGCGCGCCGCACAGAGATATATGGAGTGGGTGCATCGAGGAACACACAATCCCATTGCAAGGCGAGAGCTTCTTCTCGGCGCAGACCGGCATATAAGCCGATCATGGTAAACAGATACGGCGGAAGTCCTTTGACGGTTTCCAGCAGCACTTCCACCTGCTGGTCTGTCAGCGAATCTTTCTTTTGGGTCGGTTTCCCTCCTTTTGCCGAAATCCCCTCACACGGATTGTATTCCAGCAACTGGCTCCGCTCTGCCGAGTAAAAAATGCACTTGAGGAGCATATTCACCGTATTGTGCAGGCTCTCGGACTTATTGGACAATGGGATCAGCGCCAGACGAATATCATCCGCTGTTACTTCCTCCATATACATATCTCCCAAAGGCTTGATAATGTAGTTCTTCATATTGGAGGCGTAGCCCTTCAGTGTAGCCGGCGACACTTTTGCGGATTGCATCAACAGCCACTTCTCACAATACTCGGCCACAGTAGGATGCTCCCGGTGGAAGATGATCTCCGCTACCTGGCGTCTCGCCTCCTGCTCTTTATCGTACAGTTCCTCGCAGGTAGTCCCATACAAGCTCACCTGCTTGCCGTCTGCGTCCAGAATCCGGGTTCTGTAATACAGGACACCCTTTCGTGTGACGGTTCCATATTGAGGTATGTTTTTTTTCTTCTTTGCCATAATTAATTTCCTTTCTCGCGTGGTGATGTATCTACACCTCCTTTTTATCAGAGATTTCAAATTGAATCAAAGATACGGCCAAGGAAAAACTAAGAGCGAGACATCCTTGTCTCGCTCTTACTTCATTTTCTGAATTGTTCGGAACTTACACAGCGTCCCATAAGTCAAAGGCACAGCCCATTGCTTTGACAAGATCATCCGGCCTGTTGTATTTGACCTTTGCGTAAATGTCCATCGTGATTTTGCTGCTTTCATGGCCCGCCAAATATTGTACCGTTTTGGGGTCCACCGAAGAATGAATCAGATTGGTGATGTAGGTGTGCCGCAGCTGATGCGGTGTCACTTCAAAATCCAGGCTATATACCACATGGCCGTTATTCCTGGCTTTTTCTCCAAGTTTCGGGTAAAGCATATATTTTACATACTTTCCGTCCACAAGTTTTCTGGCCATTCTCGGCTTTGCAGTCCGCGTCACAATATACTGCCACAGCCGCTTAAACTGTGTATAGGATAGCGGATCACCGTCCCGATTGGCAATCACATAATCCGAAGTGGATTTTTTCTTTGCATCTTTCAGACATTCAACCAGACAGACCGGGAGAGGAATGTTTCTTTGTGCCGCTTTGGTCTTTAGCTCGGTAAGAATGACCGGCCTGTTATGTTCTGTGTGCCATGCCCGCCGTACCGTTAAGTACGGAGCCTCTGCATCCAGATACACAGAATCCCATTGCAGCGCCAGGATTTCTTCCCGGCGCAGACCGGCATATAAACCGATCATCACAAATACATAGGGCGGCAAATCCCGGATCGTGTCCAAAAGCCGCTCAACCTGTTCATCCGTCAATGCCTGTCTTTCTTCCTGGGGAACTCCTCCCTTTGCATCCAGGTATATGGTCGGGTCCTCGTCAATCACATGGCTCTCCTTGGCCGCCCGGAAAATGGACTTGCAGAGAATCACCACAGACTTATAAACCGAAGCCGACTTCTTGGAAACAGGTACGAGGGCAAGTTGGATGTCATCCAGGGATACATCAGCCATTCTCTTGTCTCCCAGCCCTCCAATAATGTGCCGCCGCACCTTAGAGGTATAATCTGTCAAGGTGGTGGCCCGAACATGGACGGACTGCATCAGCAGCCACTTCTCACAGTACTCAGCAACCGTAGGCGATCTTCGACGAAACGTAGTACTGTCAATCTGCTCTAACGCCTCCAGTTCCTTGTCATAAAGCTTTTCGGGCGTCTTTGCATAAAGCGCCACTCTGTTTCCATCCGAATCTTCGACTCTGGTTCTATAATATTCAATGCCGTTAAGCACGACCGTACCATATTGAGGAATTGCCCTTTTTCTTTTTGCCAATTCCGTCACCTCCTAAGAATAATGTCCAGCGCTGTACCTTTGTTTTATCAGACATATTAGGTTCCAGCAAGGATACGGAACAGCTCAAGCTCGGACACTTCGCAGCTTGCGGTATGTAGCGCTTTTTTCCACTGGCTTTGCACGATGGGTGCATTTTGCGATATACTCCTGAAGGCCAGCATCTGTAAAGTACACGCAACCATTTTGCACATACTGAACATAGGAAATTAGCCCACTGTTTCGAGCTGCATCCAAAGTGGCAATGCTAATCCCCAGTAATTTGGCAGCCTCTTTCCGCGAAATCAATTTTTCCATAGGTGGTCCCCCTTTCTGTCAAAGATGTGGTTGTTGCTTTCAAAATCACATGAATGCGCTGGCAACCGAAGCTGCCAGCGCATGGTATCTGACTTTGAAAAATTTACTCGCCACATTTGCCACGCACCCCTGGCGATGGGGACATTCCGGTCTCCGCTGGCGCGGCTGTCATAACTCCACAGCGTCGTTTTACTCGTGCGCCGCAGAGTTCCCCCCAAGTCTTTAGGAGGCCGTGAGGAAGTATCTTTAACCCCTATGCAGTCATCGCGCCCTGAAATGCCACTTTCGGGTATCAGGCTGACGTGGATCGCTCGGAACAGTCCTATTCATCACCTCCTGGGGCTGTCCATCTTCGCGGCGTGCCTGATTCGCTCGTACATAGGTTATGTACCGGAAATGCCGTCTATGAAATTGTCAAGCTCCACATTGGGAGAATGTTCTTCCCTCAATGGGTAGGCACTGATACGCTTCATTTGTTAAGTGTTATTCAAAAATTTTTTTATTTTTTTAAATCTTTGTGCAACAGCACTTCTGGAACAATGCCAAAGACGTGCTACATCAATTTGACGATAACCATCCACAAAAAGTAATGTCAATAGCTCCAAATCTTTCTTCGACAGCTTCTTCTATCTCAACAGTAGTTGTTCGTTTTCCACCGAAGCCAACCATCCATATCGCGTTTGATCAATCTTATCAACATCCCATTGATAAGATAACGATGCAAACTTTCGGAACAGCTGTGATTGACCACATACTTCATCATATTGTTCACAAGGTATTGGTTGCGTATGGTTTTGAAAAACCCTTTGACTGCAAAACCATGCCCAGTCATATTCTTTCATGGCAGCAATCTGTTCTTCGCTCATCCCTGCATCACAATACTCAACTTCTAAACGCTTCCATCTACTATCAAACTTCTTTTTCTCATATCCATAATTAAATCCCATTATTAACCTCCTGTAGATTCAATTTGCAAAATTCACCATGCAAACTAAAATCAGGAGGAGATCGACAACGAGAATCTCTGGGTTGTTTTCCATCCCCAGAAACAAAAATGCCAGCTGATCTTAAGGACCAACTGGCATTTTTATTCGCGCACAAAGAAAACGCATTATTAAGATTTTATAAGTACAACAAGTATACCAAGCACAATTCGATACCAACCAAACACCTTAAAATCATGTTTTTTGATAAAGTTCATTAGGAATTTAATTACTAAGACAGATACCGCAAATGCCACAGCCATACCGAGAACAAGAGCGAGCAGTTCTGCACTTGTAAATTCAAACCCGAATTTTAACAGCTTAAAAGCACTTGCTCCAAGCATAGTAGGTACTGCGAGGAAAAAAGTAAACTCTGCTGCTGCCACTCGTGAAACTCCTATGAGTAAAGCACCTATAATCGTTGCTCCCGACCGTGATGTGCCGGGTATAAGTGATAACACTTGAAATGCCCCTATCAAGATTGCTGTTTTATAGCTGATGTCAGAAAGTGCCATAGTAGTAGGAGTACGCTTTTTATTCCAATTTTCTATGAGAATGAATAACAAACCATAAAAGATTAACATGATTGAAATCACAATGGGGGTTTGGAGGTAAGCATCCAAATAATCATCAAATAGAATCCCCATAATAGCTGACGGTACACAAGCTACCGCAACCTTGAACCACAACGAGAAAGTATCCTTTTTAACAATTGACTGTGCTTTGTTCTTAAATTGAAAGGGAAACATCTTGTTCCAAAACATTACAACCACTGCGAGTATAGCTCCAAGTTGAATAACAACAAAAAACATTTCTTTAAATGCTTCGCTCATATTAAGTGTGATAAATTCGTCCACAAGAATCATATGTCCTGTGCTGCTGATAGGTAGCCACTCAGTAATACCCTCAACAATTCCAAGAAAAATAACTTTTAAAATTTCTATAAAATCAAGTACCATTATTTCAAATCCTCCTTTTTAAAATGATGAAAGGTCATAAGAAAACCAACTGCTGATACAAGAATAATAATAGATACAGACAGCAGTGTAGGATAGCCGGTACTCTGAAGTTTACCCTGCACCAAGAAATAGGTGGCTGTCCACGGATACAACGCTCCCCATTCTTGATTTGAAAGTGCGGCACTTCCCATGACAATCACGGCAGAGCCAATCATCGGGGCGACAAATCCTTTTGTTTTCATAGCAACAAACACAAAAGGAGAAACTGTTAAAAACATCAGGATACTGCCAAACAAAAACTTGGGGAGCCATACTATTGCCACTAGTAAGCTATATCCCTCCAATGTAAAGACAGCGTCATATAGCCCACAAACGATAAATATACCTGCCCATGTTACAAGGGTTAGCATAACAATCCAAAGAAGCAGGGTGCAAAATTTTCCAATTAATAGTTTTGTCCTTGAAATGGGTATGGGCAATATGGTTTTGAGGGTGCTTTCTGTGTACTCTCTGCTAAACAAGTAAGCTGCAATTGCCACATATATCATAATGTTTACCAGCAGCATGATATACAGTACACTGTCGCTGTATATGTCAGACAAGGTAAAGATAATCTCCGGCTTATCAAAATGTGTTTGCAAGGCTTCTATTAACATCAAAAGTGGGGTAGATAATACCCCTGCCACACTAATTAGCACCATTTTTGAACGCTTTAGTTTTAATAATTCACAAGAAATAAGATTAAGCAATACCGCCACCTCCAATCAGTTTAGAAAAGTAGTCCTCTAAGTTTTCCTCACTATCATTTATCCTTGTCACGAGCAGTCCATTTCGTGCAAATTCTCGATTGATTTCTCCAACACTTTGGCTAAAGTCATAAATTCTCACCGTACCGTCCTGCACTGTAAAATCCGTCATGTGGTAGTGGTTTTCTAAAATCTTTCCGGCTATCTCACTGTCAGATAAATCAAATTGAATGTATTTTCGATTCCTTTTGTGAAGCTCGGATATATTCACTTCCTCTACTAAATGCCCCTCGTGCATAACGCCGATAATATCTGCTATCTGTTCAATCTCGCTTAAAACATGGCTTGAGATAAAAATGGTAATGCCATGATTGTGACTAAGTTCAGATAAAAATGAGCGTATTTCAACTATTCCAATGGGGTCAAGTCCGTTAATCGGTTCGTCAAGTATTAAAAGCTCCGGCTCGTGCATAATGGCGGCGGCAATACCAAGCCGTTGCTTCATTCCGAGGGAATAATCGGAAAAGACTTTTCTTTTCTCCTTATGCAGCCCCACAACTTCAAGAGCTTTTTCTACTCCACTTTTAGATACTCCCCCTCGCAGTTTAGCGAGAATTTGCAAATTCTCATACCCTGTTAAATTACTGTAAAATCCCGGTGTTTCGATAATAGAGCCTACTTTGCTATAAAGGGTATGGATATTTTCCTTATAGTTTGTGCCAAACAAGCGTACCGTTCCCTCCGTTGGGAAAGCAAGCTGCAACATCATTTTCATTGCTGTGGTTTTGCCTGCTCCGTTTCTGCCGAGCAAACCATAAATTTTGCCCTTTGGCACATGAAGATTTACCTTATCGACAACGGTGGCTGTTCCGTATCGCTTCGTAAGATTTTCTGTTTCAATGATATAATCCATATTTGATTCTCCTTTCCGTGGGTTGCTGTTCTTGTTTTCGCTGACCACAATCTTATTATCCACGAGTATTGCATAGAAGCCAAGAAATCTACCGTCACAATGCCGACACAATAGATGTCAGCACGAAAAAAGCTCCGACACTTATCGTGTCAGAGCCTATTTTAAAGGGTTTATGGCATTTTACTTTGTTTGGGTTTGCTTTATCCAGACAAATATTTTAGCAACAAATAGCAGAAACATAAGGGCGGTTACATAGGGTTGTCTTGCCGCAGCGAAGAAGCAGATAAAAAGCGTACTCAGCACGAGAGAGCATTTTGTGATTATGTTGCTCCATGATTCCTTTTCAAAACAAACACACATCAGTTTCGCTATCCCAAGTGCAATCAAAACAATAAAAACAATCCAATAGATTGCAAGATATATTGGGGTAGTGTCTGTAAATGAAAGTAGATTGACAGAATAAATATATCCGTCAACAAGGTTACCATACAACGGCAAAAGTATAAAAGTAACCGCCATCATATCTAATATTCCATAAATGAAACTGTAAATTTTTTTCAAGTTGGAACGATTTTCAGTTTCGGCAAGTGTAATCAGTTCTTCGCCCGATAGCAGTTCATCTATGGTCACAGAAAAGAATTTAGAAATACACTTGAGCGACTCAATGTTAGGGTAACCCTTGCCGCTTTCCCATTTTGAAATGGCTGTTCTTGATACATATAATTGCTCCGCAAGTTGTTCCTGCGTTAAGTTCTTTCCAGTCCTAAGCTGTTGTAGCTTTTCATTAAATTCCATGATTCTCCTCCTGTTTGTTCCTTGTTTTCATACGTCCATCAACGGGTTTTTCTGCATCTTTTGGTATCATCCATGCACGACCAAATTTTTCAGTTCCGTCAATGCGATTTTCCTCACATAATTTTTGTATCCGTCTTTCCGATATGCCCCATTTTTCAGAAGCGGCTTTCACAGAAATGTAATTCATAATATCAACTTCCTTTCGCAAAGAGTATATAATTATTATATACGGAATGACGAATAATAGCAAGTTTCTCTCCACTAATACGAAATTATACACTACTAAACATAAAATCATACTTCGTTCAAATATCATCACCCGAAATGTACAATGATATAGGATGATATTAAAATGTACCAAGATGAAAGAAAACTTGATTTTAAGCCGTTAGGTATAGCGATAAAAAAAGCTCGGGAAGCAAAAGGGTGGACACAGGAATATCTTGCCCAACTGGTAGACCTTACGCCACGCTCTATTATGTATATAGAGAACAGGGGGCAGCACCCAAGGCTTAACAAATTTTATCTCATTACTACCTTGCTTGACATCTCTGTAGACCAGTTCTTTTTTCCATGCAATGAAGATGGCGACAACAATCGCCGCAAACAAGTTGATGTACTGTTGAATGATATGGAAGAAAAGGAGCTTATCGTGATGGAAGCTACGGCTCAAGGCTTGAAAAAGGCAAGAGAAACTGCGGAATAATTAACGCTGTTTTCGTAAGCCAAGCCAACTGAAAAAAGTGCGACACCTACACAGGCTATCGCACTTTTTAGGTTATTTTTTTATTCTCCACACAAATCATAAAGCTGTTCACATCGGTTTTGAATATCTAAGATTTCTGTTTCGGTTAAACTCCTGCGGTTATGAGTAAGTTGTTGCTCTAAAAAATCACGATAGCCATCAAGTAAGGCATCCCGTAAAAGCTCGGGGGCTTTGCAATGTTCCACACCAAACCATTGCTCATCTTTTTCATCCCAAATCATAACGGTGTATCCTCGCTTAGTGTTCACCACCTCCAAAACACTATCTTTATTTAGGTAATCGTTGAATACTTCTAAAACCTTTTCAAAGGTCATCATTTTATCAGCCCTTTCATATTTTAGGTGCTTATATGTAAGTAGTTTATATACTTATTACGACTATGATAATAAAAGTAAATCATCGTGTAAAGGATACGGATATTGTTTGCGAACAAAAGTGGCAAGCAATGCCCCTGGATAGCCATTCGGCTTCCGGCGCTGCTTGTTGAGGGTGTCCCCCAAGCCCCCATGAACGCAGAATTTCATTCTGCGGCTGCGCGTCCGATGGACGCTTCTGACCATGCTCAGCTCACCGCTGACCGTGGTCTTTTTCTATTTATGCGGATTTTGAAATCACGCAAAATAGAAGCAGAATGCGGCCCGTAAAACGGGACCGCATCCTGCAAACTATTGGCTGATTGATGTTAGCAGAATCAGCCTATTTAAGCTAAGAGTTTCTTTCAGAAAGGCTCTTGGCCAGATGTATCAAACCTCGCTTGATGCTCTTATATACCCAGCTGAGATCAACACCATCAGCCTGGGCAATTTCCTTGACGGTCATGCCAGGTAAAACCGGGCATAGATCCACTTGGCTTGCTTGTCCGGCAACGCCGTACACTTCACCAACGGTTACAGAAAAATCAATACCATGCAACACCTCTATTTTTCCAAAACACTTTTTCAAGTGCTTTACAACAAGTAATTCTGTATTCACGAGTATCTCCTTTCTGAAGCTCAATATCTGCTTCTGATAAGGTAGTCGTAAGATAACAGAAAATCCCTCGGTAAAAACAAAATATTTTTAACGGTTATGCTCTTTGTTTTTATCTTCCCGTCTTTCTTCTTCCATCCCCATGAGCCGATCTACATTGGCCTTTGCTGCCAGCAACTCCCGCATTTCCTCACGGGAGCGGTGGTACTCAACATAGGTCTTTTTCTTTTCCTCCAGCAGCTGAGCATATTCAGCTTGCAGTTCCCTAACTTTGGGCAGCTTCTTGACACCCATATCATCAAAGGCATTTTTTGCCGCCTGATGGAGCAGGATTTCTTCCTCGTGTTCCTGGCGAAATTTCTTGGAGTAACCAGCCTGCCGATAGGCCACATAGGTCTCGCGGGTCTTGGCATAGTTGATAATATGGGTTCGCAGGACGGCGATCTCCGCCATGCGTTTCTCCGCTGCCTTGATTTTTGCGGATAGCTCATTATGGTGGGCCGTGGCCGCCGCAGCCTTTTCTTCCAGCACCGCATACTCCAGCAGGTTATGCTCCGTGAGATAATTCACGGTCTGTGCCATCTGTTTCAGATTAAAGACCTTGGCCCACCGTACATACCCGGCACCTTTTCCGGCCTGGAGCTTTGCCTGAATGTCAACCAGCAGATTGACCTTCGGCGGATCTGCTTGCTTGACCGGCTTCTGACGGGGTGTATGCTCCTTTTGACCGGCGAGGACAGCCAGCAGGTCCTCCAGGGTGTAGCCATCGCCCAGGCTATCTAGGCGGGACACTTTGCCCCAGCCGGGGAGCTTCAAACGGTAGGATTTGCCGCGCTTGGATACTTCGCAGCCGGATTCCCGGAGAATCTTCAGTAGCTCGTCCAGGTCAGCAGGCTTTTTTGCCAGGGCGTTATCAATGGCAGCACGGAGCAATTCCCGATGGGAGGGCTTCGCCTGATCGCCCAGCCATTGGTCGTAACTTTTGCCGTGGGGCTTTGGGTTCTCGACAATGGACAGTCCGTTCTCAATGCAGATAGTGTCGCTCAATCGACGGACGGCTTTTGTGCTGCCCCAAAAGTTGCGGAATTTCCGGTCACAGTCCAGGTTGACCGAACTCCAAATGATATGATTATGGACATGGGCCTTGTCAATGTGGGTACAGACGATAAAGGCGTGTTTGCCCTTGGTGAACCGCTTGGCAAATTCCACGCCCAGCCGGTTGGCTTCCTCCGGGGTGATCTCCCCAGGACAGAAGGACTGGCGAACATGGTAGGCGATCACATCGTCCGCGCCACGGACCCGTCCGGTGGCGGCAATATACTGGCGCTTGGCCAGCATGAACTCGGCGTCGGCTACACGGCTATCGCACTCATAACCGGTGATAAGCCTGCCGTGGTCAGTCTTTTGCGGGTTGGCCACATAGTCGATAATCTTGCTGATGGCTCGGCTCTCAGTCCGGCCCTTGCCGATGTGCAGCGGCATGATGCGTGTGGTTGCCATGAAGTTTCCCTCCCTTCAAAAAATGGGCAGCCTCAGCTGCCCATCTCGTCACGGTATGAAATAATCTGTTTCTTTTTCTGTTTGGCGCACCGCAGCGTTGTGGCAGCTCCGCCCCAATCATGGAGAACATAGGCCACCACCACATCTGCGGACTCTACCATCCAGCGGTTTCTGTGAGAAATAGCAAAACGGCTCGGGACAGTTTCCAACGGCGGATACACGGTGCTGTCGTAACCAGAAGTGTTTCTCTCGGTGTTTAGATAAGCTAAGACAAGTACCAGCTCGATCTGCGGATATTGTTTCTTTTGTTCTCGCAGAATAGACGCTGCCAAGCTGTCAAAAGCTCCATAGCCGCCCAGGTAAAATGTAGTCGCCCCTTGTTCAATCAGTTTTTGCGTAACATCGTATAACCATTTCTCTATTTTCTCGCTCTGCGAGATCTGTGCATGACCACAAAAGGTTACAGTCATAGATAACACCCCCTGACCCATCATAGCGCAAATAGCGGCATTAGTACAGGTACAGGGACTAATTTTCACGCGCCTGCCCATATAATACTTTTAGTACAGGGACAGGGACGGTGAGGAAGATTGAAGCTAAATCAAGCGGTCAGCAAACGCTTGTCAGAACTGCTGGACGAGCGGAAGATGACGCAGTATCAGCTGTATATGAAAAGCGGCGTTCCCAAGTCCACCATAGGAAATATCATCAACTGTTCTTACGATTCCGTAAAGCTGCGGATTATCCACGAGATGTGCCAGGGGCTGGGAATTGGGATAGACACCTTTTTTGCTTCGCCACTTTTCAAAGAAGATAATCTAGAACCATAAGACCTCCGACGAGCTTCGCCGGAGGTCTTATAATAGGCAAACACCCTCTCCCGCTTGACGGAGAGGGTGTTTTTTTAGCCGTAAACCAAATCCTGTATTGCAAATTTCAAATCCTGCACCTTACCAAGCATCCAAAATGCCAGTTTTGGTAATCCAAACGGGCTGAGAAGGTATGCAATCACTAGCAGGATAAGGCCGTTTTGCGGGGAGTAAGTCATCAAGACGCCCACGCCCAGCAGAACAAACACCATACTGACCAAACTCAACACCAAGCCAGACACATAGACCAGCCCCACACAAATCCAGATAGCCAGGGTAAGCAGCAGGATCACCGGCGCAATCATAATCTTCAAAATCAGTTTCAATACGGTCATTTCATTGCCTCCTCTCTACGATCCAAATACTTCTGGCACAGGCAGTGGACCTGTTCTTCATCATCGTTATTTTCTTCCCGGCGGCCCTTTGTCAGCTGAATAGCGGCAAAGGATTCGTACTCGACCAGCAGATGGTCAAATAGTTCCTCCGGGGTCCGGCACACATCACCCTCGCAATAGGGCGGGTCCGGGGGTGAGCCGTTGAAGGACACGCAGACATATCCGTACCGGCTCTTGTAGACTTCCAGCTCCATATCCTGCGCCAGATAGTCCTCGAAAATCTCTAAAACCTTTTCAAAGGTCAACATCGGTATCTCAACTCCTTTGTGAGATGTGAGAACACTTTGCTATCTGCCTTTATTATCCGGCAAGCACCAGTAAAAGGCAAGGATACAGACAAAAATAAAAAGCGGAGGGAGACGCGGCGAAAAGAACGCCGTTCCTCCCTCCGCAGATGGGATATATACCCCTGTTACGAAAGATTGGAGAGCTGGGTCAGGATTTTCTTCACGCCCTCCCATAGCTGCTCCTGCCGCTGGGCTATATCCTCCAGGTCAGCGTCGTAGACACGCCCGGTCTCATGCACTCGGCGGGTGAGCTGGTTCAGGTTGTTGCTGCTCCGGCGCAGCAGAGACACCAGCTCCTTCAGCTCCGGCAAGTCCAGCTGCACTACATAACCGTCCAGGGCCATCTTCCGCAGATAGGCTTCTCGGTTCTTCGTCCCAAGTTGGGACATTTTCTGCTCGATCAGCGCCAGCTCCTCTTGGGAGACTCGGAAATTCACCTGGACATCTCGTTTTCGTCTCGGGGCGCTCACCGTTCCTGCTCCCTCTTTTTATGGGCCGGAGCTTTGGGGGCTGCCTGTTTCGGCTCCTGCTTCAAATGCTCCCGAACAGAGGACCGGGGCTGGCGCAACTCCTTGGAGCGGTCCTCGTTGGCCAGAATGGTGGCATAGGTTCCGGGCAGTCCTTTCATGCCGGTAAACGCCAGACTGCGAAACGGCAGAAGATTCATCAGCCGGTCATGGTCTTTGCTCCCTGCACGGTTCAGAAACTCCGGGGAAATGCGGGCCATATAATGGGTCCCGTGGGGGCTGTTCGGCAGATCCGGTGCGCGCAGTTCCCGCAAAATCCGTTCCGCCTCTGCCTGGATGTCTTGTGCTGTCAAAGGTTGGCGGCGCAGATGTTCCTCACGCACCAGATCAATAAACCCGTTCAAGACAGCGGGGTGGCTGTTCAGGGCATAGCCGCACCGGACGGTATCGGAGTTATAGTTGGGGATAGTCTTGGCCCATTCCTTGTTGCGGGGCGAGTAGCGTCCATCCCAGTCCTGGAGCTGGACGGTGTTGGCAAGGACCAGCATGACCCGGTCCAGGCCGTAGGTCTCGATCACACCCTTGGCGGCATCGTGACTGAGATACATCCCGTCGAAGTGTTCCCGCACCGCAGCTTCAATGGCCTCCTTGCATTGGAGATTGGCGTTATTAGAAGCCCGATACTGTTCCAGCTCCCCATGCTCTTTCGCATACACAGCAGAGTGAGGGTAAATGGCGGCTTTCCGCAGCTCCGCCTGGGCCTTGCAAGCATCATCGGCCCGGTTCTCAATGCTGTCCCGGATCACATCCATGTGGCCGGTCTCCAGTTTCTCAAAGTAACGGTACACATCGGCCAGCGGCGTGGGCGAATCCAGCAGGGCCTGGGCCTGGGTAGCGGTCAGCTCCAGTTCCTCCATCGCCATCACGATGTCCTCCCGAACAGTGTACTCATAGGCATGGTTCAGGACTTCTGCCGGGGGCTGGCTTTTCAGCCAGTCCCGGTATTTGTCCTGTTCATCGGCCATCTTCTCATAAAGGGCCGTATTCAGATCGTTGGTATTCATGTTATCGCACCTCCTCATGTTGTTTCGGTTTCTTGTCAGGACTGCGGGGTGGCACCGGGCGCTTCAAGCTGTCCAGCACCGAAGGCCGTGCGCTCTTGGCAACCACAGTTTCCGGCTGGGCGTGGCCCTTGCCGTCAATGTTCAGCAGCGTGTCCAGTTCCACCAGACGGGCGGACTTGACTCGCAGATCATCCTCAAAGGGAAACGGCTTTCCGATTTCCTCTTTGGCTGCGGCCTGCTGTTGGTAAAGGTTTTCCAGCTGGTTTTTCACGGCTTCCAAACGCTGAGGCATCTGAGCCAGTGCATTGTCGATACGGGTGAGGTTTCCGCGCGGGTCTGTGCCGAGGCTTGCCCGGTGGGTCATCTGGCCTTTCAACAGGAGCGTATATTCCTGTTTCCAAGCGGAAAACTCCACGGACATAGTAAAGCCCCGATAGCTGCCGATCTGCACCGGTTCGGAGCCTTTGACCTCCTTACAGGCGTCCAGCAGGGCTGCCCCGGCGTTTTCTTTGTCAGTCAGCACATCGCCCCGAATCTCCATCCCCGCAAAGCCATCCTCCGGGTGAGGATGGGCGGCCAAGGTCTCCAGGTCCGATTCAAAGCCTTTGATAAATCCCTTGTTGGTTTCGATTTCCTGGGGGAAGTATTTGAGCAACTGATCCTCCAGGCGGTACTGCTTGCTCTGATGGTCGGCTTTCATCAGCTTCAGACGCGCAACCTCCACATCCAAATCCATGCGCTCCTTGATACGGGGGTCTCCGGCGCATAGGGCCTTGATCTCGGCAAAGGACAGCGCCGTTTCGTCCACATCATCGCAGGCGCGGACCGGGCTTTTGCTGGTCATGATTTGCGAAATGAATTTCTGTTTGTTCTCCACCGTCTGCCACAGGTAGGCATCGAAAGTTCCCTCAGTAACATAGCGGTACACATGGACCAGCGGATTCTGGTTGCCCTGGCGCTCAATACGGCCCTTGCGCTGGGCAAGGTCTCCCGGACGCCACGGACAATCCAGGTCATGGAGGGCCACAAGGCGGTCCTATAGTGATAGGTAATCCTTTGATGTTATCTCCAGATTTTCCCCCACTTCACACCGGACGTGAGAGTTTCCCCTCATCCGGCGTCCCATCATCAGTAACTTCTACTTTTTAACATCGTAACTTACAGTTCCTTATCAAGTGCTTTTACGTCTATTTCCTCTAATCCTGCATTTTTTCTTATGGTATTTACTTTCCGTCTTTGATTACTTTCCAGTTTGTATTTGTTTAGAATACGCTTGATTTCTTTGCTGTCCTGACTTTTTATCAGCCTTTCCATCTCTTTATGCACAATAATCAGATTATTATATTTATCATCACCGCCACAAGATTTTGGTATTTTACGGACACACCGCATATTTTCCAAAGTTAGAGGCAGCTTGCAAATTGCACATTTTCCTCTTTGTGCCACAAACAGCGAAACGCAGTTATCATTAAATTCTACAGTTTCATTACTGATAGGGTTTCTCATAAGTTCATGCACCCTCTCTATATCTACAGTTTCTAATTGTTTGTGTATTTCTTTTCTTCCCTCAGCTGTATATTTATTTACTACAGCCTTTTTGTGGAGAGGAACACGATGTTGCACATATCCTATTGGGACTAATGGCACACCGTTTATAAATCGCAGTTCTTTACTTTTTCCATATCTTTCTGAAAGATATGGTGTTAATGCTTCGTTAGTTCTGCGTTTCACTCTTGTATTTAATCTGATTTTTATGCTTGTCTTGATTTCATAGGCTAAAGTCTGTATATCTGGATTTACGCACGTTGCCATGCTGTAATAATTCTGTATTCCCATGACAAAGCTATTATAATCCCGAATTGCATACTCACCGGCTCTGCTTCCATTCGTTTTCTGTATTGCTATGATTCTCTCTTTTGCGTTGGTTTTTATTTTCTTCAAAGCCTTTTCTGAGATATGTGATTTTACTACATACTTATCGACTGGCGGTTTACATTTTGTGTCCTTGCCTTTCTTATGCACTTTTATCCTAAATCCTAAAAATTCCGAATAACTGTGTTTTAGATTGATAATTTTTGATTTTTCTGGACTAATATCCAGTCCTAACCTTGTTTTGAGCCATTGTTTTGTGGCTTCAAACATTACAACCGCATCTTTGTGTTTCCTGCAAAAGATTTTAAAATCATCAGCGTACCTTACGATGAAGCACTCTTTTAATGTGCTGTTCCGCAAAGCCCTGTACTTCTTTGATTTCGATTGAGTTCCATTCGCCTTTATTGCTTCTTTATAGACGTGTCTTGTAGGCATAAATTCCCACTGGCTGGCAATCCACCAGTCAAGTTCATTCAACACCACATTCGATAACAATGGTGAGATAATCGACCCTTGAGCTGTGCCTTTCTCTGGAAAACCGATTTCTGCAATTTCTCCTTTTAACATGGCTGAAATAATACTAATGAGCTTTTTATCCTGTATTCCTATCGTCCACAACTGTTTTAATAGTTTTCCGTGGCTGACATTATCGAAAAATCCTTTAATGTCAATATCCACCACGATATACAGTTTGTTGCTCTGTATAAGTTTCTCTGCCTGTGCAAGTGCATTTTCCACACCTCTATTTGGGCGGAATCCATTGCTTCTATCGTGAAATTTTGCTTCACATATCGGCTCTAACACTTGCAGAATACATTGCTGTATCAGCCTGTCTTCAATCGAAGCAATCCCAAGTGGTCTTTTCTTTCCATTACCTTTGTCAATCTCCACTCGTCTGATGGCTTTCGGCGTGTACCATTCCAGTTTGTTACGGACAAGTTCGATGACCTCTTTTTCAGTCATTTTTGCTAAATGCTCTATCGTTTTTCCGTCAACCCCCGGCGTGGTACTTCCATCATTCTTTTTCATGTTTCGATAGGCGAGTTTGATATTTTCTTCCATCAAAATCAATTCCATCAGGTTTTTAAATTTTCTGTTTTCTAAACTTTTCTGGTATAGTTCGTCAAATATCTCCTGCAATCCATAATACTCAATGTTTCTTAGAGTCTGACGTTTCAGCACTTTCTTCGGCACTGCCAAAGTCGGCTGTCCGCCTTTCTTAGTCTTACTCGAACCTTTGATTCATTACGAATTAAATTTCGATTCTTACTGATTGACTGGAGCCTATCCCTCCACGGCTTATTATCACCGCTTCATTGGTACTGTGGCTCCACTTTCAGTCAGATAAAAGCAGGTTATACTAATGTCAATCGCTTTCCCTGCTAACACTTCATTGCGTGTAAACACTCCGTGTTCTGACCTTCCCTTGTTCCGATATTCCTATCTGTTCATGCCGCCCTTAGGTGCAGCCTATAAGCCTGTATGCTTGCCAGTGCCTGTAACACTGTAAGGTATTTCATAACGTCCATTTTTACTTTACCTCACATACCCCGTAGATTTACGGTTATGACATTTCTGCCATATCACGCTTTAGACTCGTACACTCGGCTGTTCGTCTGCTGTTTTACCAGCTATCCTCACCATAGGCAGTTTATAGACCTCCGGCATATAGGACACACCATCCACCTCTGGACAGCTTTCGACAACTTAATGTTTCGGTGTCTCTCTGCCGACTTCAACGAGCTTCGCACATACAGCGTTTTACACCGCCTTTGCACGTCGTAGTATCAAGGGGAGCGTTTCAGGGCGTTACCCCATCATTCCACTCCTCGGAATATCAGTTAGCTGAATAGATTCAGCCGTCGATTTTAGTTCTAATACAGGTTTTATCCCACATTAGAGTTTGTACGACAACAAGTCGCACGCACATTGGTGCCAGCGCCCATTTTGGAGGTGCTGCCCAGCAGAACGCGCACCTGCCCAGTGCGTACCTTGGAAAACAGTTCTTTCTTCTGCACCTCGGTCTTGGCCTCATGGATAAAAGCAATCTGCTCGGCGGGCATTCCCTGAGCGATGAGCTTCTGGCGGATGTCCTCATAGATGGTAAAGGCAGGCTCAGGCTCATCCAACGGCACAGCCTGTTCCAGCGCATGAAGTGTGGGATTGTCCAGCGCCTTGGCTGCCTTTTTGGAGGAAGCGGACTGGGCCTGGGGCGTGGAAATGTCGCAGAATACCAGCTGGGTCAGCTTGTCAGCCTCGCCTTCTCGCCAGATCTGCATGATATTGCCCACACACTGATTGACCTTGGTGCCGGGTTCATCCGGCAGCAGCTGGTTGATGATACGCTGGTCCAGGCCCAGCTTGCGGCCATCGCCGGTAATTTTGAGCATATTGTCCTCTGAGGGGTCAACGCTGCCGCTGTGTACTCTGGAGGCGCGCTCGGAGAGAACCTGCACCATCTCTTTTTGATGTTCAGTAGGCTGGGCCACGATGTTGTGGTATTCCACCTCCGGGGTAGGCAGGTTTAGCTGATCGGCGGTCTTGATGTCCGCCACCTCTTTGAACAGGTTCATCAGCTCCGGGAGGTTGAAAAATTTGCTGAATCTCGTTCTTGCCCGGTAGCCGGTGCCTTCCGGTGCCAGTTCCAGCGCCGTTACGGTTTCTCCGAAGCGGCTGGCCCAGCAGTCGAAGTGGGTCATGTTCAGTTCTTGCAGGCGGTCATACTGGAGGTATCTTTGCATGGTGTAAAGTTCAGTCATGGAGTTGCTGACCGGGGTGCCGGTGGCAAAGATAACCCCTCGGTTGCCGGTGATCTCGTCCATATAGCGACACTTCGCAAACATATCGCTGGACTTTTGGGCATCGCTGGTGGAGAGACCTGCCACATTCCGCATCTTGGTGTATAAAAACAGGTTTTTATAGTTATGCGCCTCATCGACGAATAGGCGGTCCACACCCAACTGCTCGAATGTTACCACATCGTCCTTGCGGCTCTCGGCCTGCAATTTCTCCAGCCGGGCTTCCAGGGACTTCTTGGTGCGTTCCAGCTGCTTGACCGTGAAACGCTCACCGCCGCTGTACTTCACCTCGGCAATGCCCTCGGTGATCTCGTCGATCTGCTCCTGAAGGAGCCGTTCCTGACGCTCTCGGCTGATGGGGATTTTCTCAAACTGGCTGTGTCCCATGATGATGGCGTCATAGTCGCCGGTGGCAATGCGGGCGCAGAACTTCTTGCGGTTGTGGGTCTCAAAGTCCTTTTTGGTGGTGACAAGAATGTTGGCGGAGGGATAGAGCCGCAGAAACTCCGACGCCCATTGTTCGGTCAGATGGTTCGGCACCACAAAGAGGGATTTCTGACACAAGCCCAGGCGCTTACTCTCCATGGCGGCAGCCACCATTTCAAAGGTTTTGCCAGCGCCTACCTCGTGTGCCAGCAGCGTATTGCCGCCGTACAGCACATGAGCGATAGCGTTTTTCTGGTGTTCCCGCAAGGTGATGGCCGGGTTCATACCACCGAAAGTAATGTGTCCACCATCGTATTCACGGGGACGGGTGGAGTTCATTTCCTCATTGTACTGGCGGACCAGAGCTTGGCGGCGGTCCGGGTCTTTCCAAATCCAGTCTTTGAAAGCGTCCCGGATCGCTTGCTGCTTTTGGGCGGCCAGGGTGGTCTCTTTGGCATTCAACACCCGGCGCTCTTTGCCGTCTGCATCCTCTATGGTGTCGTAGATACGGACATCCCGCAGGTTCAGGCTGTCCTCCAGAATCTTGTAGGCATTGGCACGGCTGGTTCCGTAGGTGGTATAGGCCGCCACATTGTTCTGGCTTACAGAGCTTTTGCCGGTGATCTGCCACTCAGCGGTGAAAGAAGAATAGTTGACCTCGATATTGCGCTGGAGATAAAACGGCGTATCGAAGGTCTCATACATAAACTGCTGGATGTACTCTTTGTCGATCCAGGTAGCGCCCAGGCGCACCTCAATCTCCGACGCATCCAGGTCTTTGGGCTGGGCAGCGGTAAGGGCCTCCACATTGACTGCAAAGGAAGGGTCCTGCTGTGCGGCCCGCTGTGCCTGACGCAGCTTGCGCCGCACATTGCCGGACAGGTATTCGTCGGCTGTTACATAATGGGGAGTGCCGTCTTTCTCCAACTGCCCAGGTACACGGAAGATCACGCCTTGCAGCTCGGCGGCCAGTTCGTCGCCGGTCTTGCCGGTCAGCTCCGCCATATACGCCATATCGACACAGGCTTTTTCGGAAATTGATACGGCCAGAGCTTCACTTGCGGTATCCACAGTGTCCACCGCCTTGTGAGGCTTGATGGTGCGCTTGGTGAACATATCCGCCTTGCGCTCCAGCTTGCCGTCCTCGTCAATGACTTCCAGTGCGCAGAGCAGATAGTAGCTGGAATCATCAGCAAAGGCCAGCCGGTTCGCCCGGTCATTGATAAGACCATATTTTGCAGAGAAGCTGTCATAGAGCCGGTTCAGTTCGGCCTGTTTGTCCTGGATGGAGCTGTCCGGTGTGGCGGCGTCCATTTGCAGATCAATGAGCTGCTGGACACATTCTCGCAGACCCACCAGTCCTTTCACACGGGCTTCGGCGGTGGCATTCAGGTCAGGCCGTACCATACGGCTGTTTTCACGGTAATACACATCGCCGTCCACAACGGTGTAGGAGTAATTTTTCACATTGGGGTCAGCAGGGATAGAAGTGTCGATGGATTCGCCCTCGCCCAGCTCCGGTAGCTCGGCCTCCTGGTAGGTGCCGCGAATGTACTTCACAGCATCATGCAGCTGATCGGCAAGCTCCAGCCCCTCGATGGGGTTCACGGTGTAGTCCATGCCGTGAGCGGTGCTTTCCGGCTCCTGTCGGCCCAGCACCATTTCCGGGTGGTCCAGGAAATAGCGGTTGATGGCAAAGCCGTCCTCGGTCTGCCCGGTCTGCGTCCACTCCGGCACGATGTCCAACGGACGGTCACGCTTTTGCAGGAAGATGATGTCCGAAACGACCTCGGCACCTGCGTTCTTTTTGAAAGCGTCATTGGGCAGACGGATAGCCCCCAGCAGCTCGGCGCGCTGGGCAAGATACCGGCGCACGGTGGAATCTTTGGCGTCCATCGTATAGCGGCTGGTGACAAAGGCCACCACGCCACCAGGACGCACCTGGTCCAACGCCTTGGCAAAAAAGTAGTTGTGAATGCTGAAATTCAGCTTGTCGTAGGCTTTGTCCCGGACTTGATACTGGCCGAAAGGTACATTGCCGATGGCAAGATCATAGAAGTCCCGCCTGTCGGTGGTTTCAAAACCGGCCACGGTGATGTCGGCCTTGGGATAGAGCTGCTGGGCAATCCGCCCGCTGATGGAATCCAGCTCCACGCCGTAAAGACGGCTGTTTCGCATTTCCT
>OLNJ01000718.1_pt1 | contig 24311 bp, 36 predicted proteins | sample 1672191 | NCBI WGS metagenome assembly OLNJ01 (sample SAMEA3136657, study PRJEB25190) | human gut metagenome | biome: human gut; feature: human-associated habitat; material: faeces | place: Austria | collected 2013 | reverse complement strand
GAATATCGTCAAAATACCCTTAAAAAAGTTGTTTAGTTTAGTGTTGACAATCCAATTATGAATAAATTCATATTAGATAGAAGATACAAGGATTTAGTCGAAAGTATGGGGATATCTATAGAAGAATCTTTAAGAAGATCGGAATTGTCTAAGGATCTCTTTGATAACAAAGTCCCTTCAATGACGGTAGAGGAGTACATTAGATTCATGGATACCTTAAAGGAACTAGCGATAGATTCGTCTGCTCCAATAAAAGTAGCTCAAATTGAAAATGTTGAAACAATTTCACCTCCTATTTTTGCAGCTCTTTGTAGTAAAGATGTCTTAACCTGTATGAAAAGAATTTCAATGTATAAAAGGCTAATCGGTCCTTTAGTATTCTTAGTTACCGAGAATAAAGATCATATCACTCTAGAGTTAACGTTTGAAAAAGAAAGATATCAATTACCTGAATTTTCAGTTGCGCTTGAGCTAGTTTTTCTAGTGAACTGTATTAGAAAAGCTACTAAGAAACATATTATTCCACAACAAATTATGACAACATATCGTTTAGATAGTGAGGAGTACACAGAATTTTTTGGAATAAAGCCAACGGTAGGTCCTAAACATATGCTCATCCTGTCCAAGAAGGATGCACTAGAACCATTTGTTTATCAAAATGATATGATGTGGGATTATTTTGAGCCTGAGTTAAAAAGAAGACTTAGTGAGCTAGAAGTAGAAGATAGTTGTGGTGCTAGAGTGAGAAGTGTACTGATCGAGCTATTACCTAGTGCGGAAAATAGTATCGAACAGGTGGCATTAAAACTTGGTTATAGTAAGCGAACACTTCAAAGAAAATTAAAGGAAGAAAATACAACTTTTCAACAGCAACTCAATCATACTCGAGAATTATTAGCGAAACATTATCTGAAAAACTCAGATATGACAAATGAAGATATCGCTTATTTATTAGGATACCAAGATTCAAATTCGTTTATAAGAGCCTTTCAGATGTGGACAGGAGTCACTATTAGTGAATATAGAAAAAAGTAAATAGGGTTAATCATGTTTATTAACTTACGCATAGGTATCAGAAGATAAACCTGATAGTGAGATGAACATCCATTAGATGTAACAACTAAATTTATAAACATGTATGATTTCCTTGAATCATGACTCAGGAAGTAAGAGACATATCGAATATCGTAAAACGGATTAATAGTGTATTAATCAAAATGGTAAAGGAGTCTAGCTTTCAATATTTTGCTCGTCAAATCTTATTACTATCTAACTAGGATATTCAATTCACACATCATTTAGTTGGAGGAAGGGGATTATTAGGCTCTAAAAAAGGGCAACCTCAATAGAGTTCGCCCTTTTTATGATTAATCTTTTAAGCACATGAAGTTCATCATGCGTCCTGTCACTGAATTTTTTCTAAAACTGTAGAATAAATCGCTGTCTGTATAGGTGCAATAAGAGGTCACTGAAATATTTCCAGCAGGAACTCCTTCATGCAACGCTTGCTTATAGTTGAGCAATTTCGGGTCAAACTTATATTGGCCTCTACCTAGCTCAACAAACGTTTCTTCAACGTTAGCAACACATGATTTCTTCACTTCATCAATTACCGTATCATCAACACGGTAAGCATCGCGACCGATACATGGTCCAATGGTTACGAAGATTTCCTCAGGTTTGATTCCTTCCACATCCTTTAATGTGCGAAGCATTTCATGCATCATTCCATCAACTGTTCCACGCCATCCTGCATGTGCAACCCCGATTAAATGACGAGTTGGAACGTAGAAATAAAGCGGAGTACAATCTGCATAAAACGTTGCTAAGACCACATTTGATTCCGTTGTATAAAGTCCATCTGTTGCCTTAATTCCAGATTCAAAACTGTGGACTCCAGCCCCTAAATCAGCGCTCGTCACCTTATGAACATTCGTCGTGTGTAATTGCTCTGCAAATACCCATTGCTCAAGGGGAGCTTGAATGGCCTCTGCAACAAGTCGTCGGTTGTTTAACACGGCCGTTGGCTCATCTCCAACATGATACGCAATGTTTAAACCTTGGAAGGCCCCAACAGAAGTTCCATCTTGTAGCGTGGTAAACCCTGCAATCAAATTAGAATCCTGATTCATCCATGGTTCAATAAATAATAGATTGTCTTTTTTAATAAACGGTTCTTTCATTCTTTTCACCTCATGCTTATTATAACAGACACTTCATTAAAAGATGTAACAAATTTCTAACGGATGATCGTCATTCAACGTTGAATCCATAAAGTTTCTTTATCAAAAAGAGTTAAATTATATAAGGTTACATTTTTTTTGGATGTAGACGATTGTTTTTAAACGTGTTAAAATAAATCATGAAACTTTAACACATAATAAAGTTTAAAAAAAGTCATCGTGAGATGCCTGACAATAATAAAGAGGGATTTTGTATGGAAAAGAAAGATACAACATTCGCCGTCATTGGTTGTGGCCAATTTGGTGGAAGTGTCGTTGAAGAATTAGCTCGTCAAGGAGCAGATGTTATTGCCATTGATAACAATGAAGAAGTGATTAAAAAATATGTTAATATTGCAACACAAGCCATCATTTTAGATTCAACAGACGAAGAAGCCTTAAGAAGTATCGGAATTCGTAACATTGACCATGTTATCGTAGGAATTGGACAAAATATCCAAGCCAGTATTTTAACAGCCTTATTATTAAAAGAAATTGGCGTAAATAAAGTAACGGTAAAAGTGGTAAATGATTACCATAAAAAAGTTATTTTAAAAATCGGTGCTGATTCAGTCATTCAACCTGAAAAAGATACAGGAAAACGTCTAGCACATCAAATGTTATCAGACTTCGTACTCGATTACTTAGTGCTATCAGACAATTATAGTATCGTTGAATTATTAGCAGCGGGGCCAATTGTTGGGCAAACCTTAATCGATTTAAATATTCCACAACGTTTTGGCATCAATATTGCAGCCATTAAACGTCGTGATAACATTGTTGTACCTCAAGCGAACACAGAAGTCAAAGAAGGCGACGTGTTACTTGTCATTGGAGAAAACAAAGACATCAGTGAATTTGATCACTGGTTATTAAATAGTTAATCAGAGCCAATTTTGGCTCTTTTTTTTTTGTATCAATCGATAATTCATTAATTTCTATACGTGATATAATGAAGTTAAAAAGGTAAAGAGGAGTTGGATGATAAAAGGTGGTATGATCACAAAGATTCGTGAGAGGGCGGAGTTTAATGTATGAATTTTTAGAGGGGCATGGGTTAATACAGATGATTTTATTAATCTTATTTATAGGCTTACAATTTAAATTATCTTTAAAAAAAGATGGGAAGCAAGGGAGTATTATTTTATGGTTGATGGGAATTTTAATGGTACTTCAAACGACAAGCCAAAGTATTAATCAAAAAGAACTCTTAAATTATTATAGTGGGATTGACGTCATCGTAGATTTCTTTATTGAAGCCAAATTATACACCTTTACCTTGATGCTATTAGGATTCATTCATTGTATTTGCCGAATTAAAATCATGACGAAACAAAATAATAATTAAAAGGGTCAAGCAAAAATGCTTGGCCCTTTTAGTATGTTTTCTCTAAGATATATTGACATGCATCATCCTTCATTGGATTTTCAATTTTGACAAGATGGAATCCACATTTGTTGACATAAAAATGATGGTTACGCTTAGAGAAGCCCGGAGTATCGGTACACCACTTCAGGGTATTTGGATATTGTTTCTCAATAAAGTTCCAAATTTTCAAACCGATTCCCTTATTTTGAAGGCTAGGATCAATAAAGATATTTCCTAAGAAATGAATATTTGTGTCGTGATTAAGCCATAGAATGATGCTCCCAATCGGTTTTCCATCCATTGAAATTTTATAAGACGTTGAATTAGGATGAAGCCCAAAGCGACGAAGGAAATCTCCGTTATCATAACCAGCAGGTCCACCCTTCGGTTTATTTAGATGAATTCGTGTATCCTCGTCAAATGCGCGTTCCATGATAGGGGTTAAAATAGTAAGATCAGTTTCATGTAAGATCTCAAATGATAAATTTTCGAATTGTTTCATTTTCATACTCCTTTAGTCTGAATAAGGCTGAAGTGATAATTTAATTAAAATAACCGACTCCCCGACGTTGAAGAACTCGTCTAAATTAACCTCATCTAGCGGAATGCCTATTGGAATATTGGTTGCAATAGAACCTCCATTATTAGCATAATAGATATAAAGTTCTGTTCCAAGTGGGAGAGCCATGGGTTCACTGAAAAAAGCTTGTGAATACTGCGTCAAATCTTCCTCAATTTTGAGACTTCCACTTGCCATCATTCCATCTTTTCCTGACAACACACGGATTTGATTGCCTTGAAAATTGAGACCAATCGTCTCATCAACAGAACGTCCGGCTGGTTCAGGTTCACTCATTCCAAAAAATTGATACTCTTTGACTAATTCTTTTTGCTCATACACTTCATAAGTTAATGAAAGCTCATATCCATCATGAGCAGGCAAATGATTTAACGAATATAATAATACTTTATGACCGGTCAGACTTAATAAATACTCTTCTTTCTCAGATAAAGTTTGAGGAACTAATTCAGTTGTATGGGTTTGACAGCCCATTAAAGTAAGGATACAACTCAATACAAGACAACTTCCTAAAAATTTTTTCATTTATATCTCCTCCCATTCTATGCTTATTGTATCATGAAAAATACATTTCTAATTAATTACAATTTATTAGAACGGATTTTGATAATGATTTATTTCCCACTGTTTCGAATCTCTTTGTAAATCTAAAATGATTAAATAGACGCCCCGTTTTAAACTTCAAACGATCGTCTCATATCAAATCTAAGTTTCAGTAGGTTAGACGCTAATCTGGCTAATAGTCCTTTTAAATTTAAAACAGAGCTTTGTTGCTAATAACAAAGCAGTCAGGCGACCTTATCAGCATGACATAAAGGGAATCTAATCATTGATGACCATTTATTTGAACCAGCATATGCCATGAATTTCTGCATATATATAAGTCTAGATAAGTTTTTAATAGGTTAGAAACCTTTAGCTAGACTATAGAATGTCTATTTGGGAGTAGGAATACAGTCGCAAAAATACCTACTAACTTAGTTTATTTTTTTAATTCTGTAAATAGTGGTAAGCAGGGGGCATAGTTATGCAGTTCATTAAAGAAGTAATCAGAAAGTATTTCATTAAATTTGGATTAGTTGGTTTTGTGAACACAATGATTCAACAAGTCATTTATATTTTCTTAGTTTTCAAAGGACGACAATTTATTGGGGCACAGACGTATAGTTTCACGGTAGCACTTTTTTGCTCTTATATTTTAAATAGTCATTTTACGTACGTGATGCCCTTATCGTTCAAACAATTTTTTCATTTTTTTATGGCAAATTTACCGACTTACCTCATCCAGATTCTAACGCTTGTTATTTTAGTAGAAGGATTAGGGGCACCGCGAATAATGGCCTTATTTTTAACACTCTCTGTCACTCCGTTTACTTTTTTACTCGTTTCATTTAGTATGCTTAAAGCAAAGGGAGAGGGATAAAATAAGAAAGAATAGTAAAGATAGTACATCAGTTGATGTGCTATTTTTATTGAATTCATTTCGTTTATCACGACCCTAAAGGGGAATCAGTTGGATAATTTTTGCCATTATTTTATGGATGAAACTTGTTAACTCTTTAAAATGGGTGATATGATAGGAAAAAGACAAATGATTAAGAAGTTAAAAGGAGAATGACGATGAAGTTTAGAAAATCAACGGAAGCTGATCTTGATTCGATTATGGAAATTATCAAACAGGCACAGGCTTACTTTAAAGCAAATGGCATTGATCAATGGCAAAATAATTACCCGAATCTAAGTACGATAAGCCATGACATCGCTCATGGTCATAGCCACATTCTAATCAAAGATAATCAAGTGGTGGCAACGGCCGCGATTTCTTTCGATGGTGAGAAAAATTATAACCAAATTGAAGCGGGAAGCTGGCTAACGGGTGGGGATTATGCAGTGATACATCGAATAGCTGTAGACAACCGTTATAAAGGAACAGGCCTCTCATCAGACATCATTAAGGAAGTCGAGCAACTTTGTTTAGAAAAAGGTGTTCACAGTATTAAAGTCGATACGCATCAGGATAATAAATCCATGCAAAAATTACTTCAAAAAAATAATTTCACGTCTTGTGGCATCATTTATGTGGAGGATGGAAGTCCTCGAATTGCGTTTGAAAAAGTATTAGGTGAGAACATCTAACAAATGAATCGAATGAAAAGACTGAGTTAGCTTTTTGACGGGATGTCCAAAACAACTAGAAGAATCAGTTGAAGATAATTAAAGGTAGGCAGATAAACATTAAATTTCTCAATGTAAATAAAGAAGTCATCTGCATCTGAATCCATCCTTAGAAATCATCGTTAAAAGAAGCGTGGAATCGATGATCATGATGTCGATGATGGAATCAAAGAAAAAGAACCTGCGTGTGCAGGTTCTTTTTTATTACAATTCCTTATCGTATTTCGTCATGAGATAGAGTCCGATACCAACATGAAGTGCTGAAAGAGCACAACAAATCAGCGTAATCCAAAGCGAACCATCCACTAAAATATTAATCCAAGCCACCCCTAACACACACCAGCTTGTAATATCGCCAGCTTTTGCTTTCGCTTTGTCGCGAATCATGACACTGCGTTCATCTTTAAACTCGATTTCATTTTGTTTAACAATTTCAGGATTTTTGTGTTCATAAGAAATCATATAAAGTTGAGCAACACTTAAACCGAATAACCCTGATCCAATTCCAATCAAGATGCCAGAGATCGTCTTAAACGCTTCATCTTGCATAAAAAATCCAAGTGTCACTAATAGTATTCCAACAATCATTCCGGCAATCCAAACAGCCTGTTTTTTTAACATTCTGACTCCTCCTCATAAATAAAAATCTCTTCAATAGTTAAACCAAAATAACGGGCAATCTTAAAAGCTAACACAATAGAGGGATTGTATCTTCCCTTTTCAAGTGAGCTGATCGTTTGACGGGATACCTCAAGAATAGTGGCCAATTCTTCTTGATTTATTCCACGTGCTTTTCGAAGTTCTTCTAATCGATTTTTCACATCGCAACTCCTTTCTGTTTTTGATGTAAAGTTAACTTTACATTCATAGTATATGTGATTTGAATAATAATGTAAAGTTAACTTTACAAAAAAGAGATTCTGAAAACCTTTTGAGATGAAAGGAGAGGAAATAAATGTGAGGAATTAAAAAAAGTGATGAATGGAAAGTCCAATTCATCACTTTTTTACTATTATTCTTGAACAGTTTGTGTCTCCTCTGTTGCTTGATTGACTAGTTCAGATGCTTCATCTGATTCTGTATTTGGTGTTGCCTCAGCATCTGATGTGGGTTCTTCTGCCGGAGTTTCCTCTGTTACCATTTCTGAATCTGCTGTATTTTCTTCTGTTACTGGCATCTCAATTGCTTCATCGGTTGTCTCTGATTTTTCTGACTCAGGAGCCACGACTTCTTCATCTTGAGGGGCATCTGTCTCTTCTGTTGATTCAACCTCATCGGTTGTTTCTAATGACTCATTAGTTTCAGGAACGATTGCATCTGTTGGGGCTGTTTCATTTCCACCTGTAAATAACCCTTTAATCCAGTTTACGAAATTTTTAAATAAATCAACAAACCAATCACCGATTTTTTCAAAGAAACCAGATTCTTTTAACTTAATTCCCGCTTCTTTTAAGCTTTCAGAAATTTTATCACCGATATTGTTCATCGTTTCCTCAATATCTTTGTAATCAATATTTAAATCATTCACGTCTTCCATCAAACTTAACACACGAGCATTTGCTTCTTCACTTAATTCAACACCATAATTGTTCGTGACATTAATGATAATTTCTTGAATTTGTGTTGAGTTAGGAGAATCCTTGATGACTTGTTGCTTAATATCATTGATAATTCCAGATGCAACATTTGATGAATCTCCTGATGAGTTAATTTCATTCGTTTCATCCTTTAAAATCTCGTCAGCGATATCGAGTGTTGTATCGATCTCCTCTTTAGCGACCACTTTATTCTCTTCTGATAAAGCTTCACCCATAATTTCCTCGGCTCCAGCTAAAATTCCTGCTAAGGCAGACTCGCCCGTTACCATAAATGGAGCAGATACATTAACTTCAGCGTTTGTAATACCAGACGTAATTAACGCATTTGTAAACATTTCGTTCGTTACTAAACTGACGTTTTTGGATGTAACCTGAACACCGCCACCACTTGTTAACTTTACATAGGCAGATGAGTACCATCCCCCTGTATAATTATCTAATGCGTTAGGAGCTAAACCTAGTTGCTCGATTGCTGTTGCATTATCAACATAAATGGCCGGCATATCGGCAGATACACCAAAATACTCGCGTAATGCGGCTTCTTCTTTTTTATTTAAATTTGAACCGAAAGATAAAATTTCGCCTTGGCGATACTCACCACTAAATGAGGTTCCAGCGAAAACGGTCGTCGATGCTCCGAATCCTGCAAAAACAGCTAAAGTTAATACCGCTTTTTTAAATAAACCTTTTTTTATCATAACTTCAATCCTCTATCTTCTCTATAATTTTTATGTGATTCATTTACTAGACTCTAATGATCTCCCCCTGACTCTTCCAAAATTAACGTTATTTTACCATATATCAATTCAGAAAGAAATAGACATCCAGTGTCTAAAACCTTAAGATTTTCTTAAGATAGAGTAGGGACTACATTCATTTTGAGCTATATGATGAAAAATAAAATTGAATTGTTAATATTTGGTTTTTGATTTAAAATGAACTTAATAACAAAAGAGAGAGGGGAGATACCATGTCGGAGACCATAGCCTTATTGATACAATTGGCTGTTATCGGAGTCTTACTGATTCCATTCGTTTATTTATTTAGACTGACGGTTAAAGTATTAAAAGCAAATATTAATAAAAATTCTAAATAGCACCATCAATCTATTTTAATAGGGGAGTACAATAAAACTAGAATCATATAGCAGAGAAATGCTCGTCCTACTGTTAATTATGACATGTTTAATGAGGGAAAATGTTGAGAAAATAAAACAAAAATTAAAGGTTGTGATTTTAGTTGTAGCTACCATCACTTTTTGAGGGAGTTTTCCGGACATAAAAAAATAGAACTCAATCATTGACGGATAAGCTCTATTTTTTAGTTTTAAAGTTGTATTTTATAACAGCGATACGTATCAATGGGTTTAAATCCAACTCTTAAAGTAGCTTCAATTTGTGTAGGAGTTTCTTCATCGACAAAGAAGAGCACATAGTCTAGGGATGGATTGAGACAATCCTCTAAAGACACCGAAAGTAAGTCAAGTTCTAAACCTTGGTTTTGATAGGCTTGATTAAGTGAAAGCCCAAAAATTTCATATTCCACGCTATTACATCTAATAAATAGACTTCCAACAATGGAATCCTGCTCAACACCCACATAAATCTTCCATAAATCAAGATGTTCAAAAATTCGTTTGCTATTCCAGTACAGATTTGGATGATGTGTATCATGGAAGATAGCATACTCGCATAACGTTCCTTAGGTAATGGAATCACTTCATGATGAGGCGTAATAGACATGAAATCCTCTTTTTGAAGTTTCATCGTCACACAGGCATCCAAAAGTTCAGCCTGAATACTTTCTAAGTAAGAAATTGCCACCTGATTTTCAATAGGATAACCAAAAAATAATTCGAAATTTAAATAATGATCGCGAAGATAATTAATAAACTTTGAGGCAACTCGATTAAAATCACGTTTTGCAAAAATTCCCCCTAATGATTGGAGATATAAATCCTGTGACTTTACTTGTAAAGTTAAAACACCTATCAGCTCCTGATCCTCGATATAGGCTAAAATCTTGTCTTCGTTATCATTTAACGATTTAGAAAATCGTTCATAAAGGTCACCAAAATCTTTATATTTTGGAAAACTACACGTCTCTTGCTGACGTTCAAATTCCCAGGCAAATCGAGCCACTTCTGTTAGTAAATCCTCTTTAATTTCAATAATCATCTTTGTTCCTCGTTCCTTTTAAGATTAAAAATGACACGTCGAATCGGATCATAAATAATTCCCCTCCAATAGATGTCAGATCTTAATTATACCTAAACTATGACATGATTTCCTTATTTTTACAAATTATAGTATATAATTAAACTATTAAAAAGGAAGGTTGAGGTTTATTCTTAGTTTCAGTATCTGAACTAGGAGAAATCATGACTTTTCCAAGTCATTAGTGATGAAATAGGAAAAGATTTCAGGGACTGATGGGAAATCAAAGCGGGTTTGCCATTTTAGTTACAATAATCGTTGAAGCTTTATTAGTTGTTTAAATAAGTGGAAAAGGCTGAAAATTAATGGCCCAATCTAAGTTAGTCTGAATCAGAGAGGAGTTCAACATGGAAATTTATATCATGCCATCTGCAAATATGATGATCGGACAAGTTATCTCACTTATAGTGATAATCTCGGTTATTTATTTATATGTTTTATTAGTTAGAGCATTGAGAATTTATATTAAGAAACATTCGTAGATATAAAAGGCTCTTCTCTTACTAGGATCATTTGCAACAGCCTGTTTAGATGGATTGTGAGTGATGGTTACGAACGTAAAACAGACAAGAACGTAATTATGGATGAGATTAGTAGTTTTAACTTTTGCCTTACGACAGAAATTTTCTATTGATACAAAAAATAGGACTAAGGCCTTTAGCCTAAGCTATTTATGACATCAAAATCAATGATTTCTAATTAAAGGAGTGAAAAAATGACGAAAGAACTCATCATTGATATTCTCATCGCTATCTGTATTGCCGGAGTTACCCTAGCTGGAATCCTATATTTTTTATCCTATGATTCATACGATAAAGACGTCGATCGGCGACTAAAAGAAAGTGAGAGAAAAAACGAAAAAGGGAAGTGAAATCTGTCTCGATACACAGAGGATATCAAGCCGCTTAAATCTCTTAGCCGTGACATCATGGAGGTCTAAATGACAGACATTTAGTACTTTTGTTTTGAGTAAGAGCATGATGATAGGTGAAACCCTTCAACAGACATGCCTTGGAAGTTTTGATGTTGATGACTTATCCTAAATCTCATCGAGGCTATGATTGGGTTTACCTACTACAAAGGAATCACAAAAATTAACTTAATGTCACCAATCAAGAATCAGATTGAATCCCAACAATAAGGAGAAATAAATGGAAATTAGAAAACTGACAATTCAGGATGAATATTATAATAAAACGATTGAAATGGCCAACCACTGTTCATGGGGAGCAGGGCCCCATTTAGCTAGACGAATGAAAGGGCAACAATTTTCAGACTTCGAATGCCCTTTTGTAGCTATAGAAAAAGGAGAAGTCGTAGGATATTGCACGCTAACCAAAACAGATTTCATTCCAAACTGTCCTTATACTCCCTGGATCGGATTTGTCTTTGTCGATGAACGTCATCGTGGAAAAAGAATTAGCCAACAAATGATTCAACACGTCCTCGAATATGCTAAACAACAAGGATTTAAAAAAGTCTATCTTTCAACCGAAGAAGAAAATCTTTACGAAAAATACGGCTTTGTTTACATCGATACCTTAAAAAGTGATGCCGGAACAATGGAAACCATCCTAATGTATGATGTAGCGGGAGAATAAGATGAGTATTGAAAAATCATGTGGGATCATGGTTTATCATTCATTAGAAAAAGAACAAAAATTTTTACTACTTCAAAGTCGAATCAATAATCATTGGAGCTTTCCAAAAGGACATATGGAAATAGGGGAGACCGAAAAAGAGACAGCTATTCGCGAAGTATTCGAGGAAACAGGTTTACCCCTATCAGTAGTAGAGGGGTTCAAAACGTCTTGTCACTACAAATTGGAAAATGGTAACCTTAAAGAAGTTATTTTCTTCTTAGGAGAAGCAACAGAGGCATCTGTTCAAATCCAAGTCGTTGAAATCATGGATTATAAATGGCTCAACCAAGAAGAAGCCATTATGCAATTAACATTTGAAAATGTAAAATTGATTTTAAAAGAAGCCATTCAATTTATAAACGAAAAAAAATAACGTCATTTCTTTGTAAATCACAGTATTTTTTAAAAACAGGAATAAACAAACTTTTATCCGATTGAATGTTTCAAGGAGATAATTTACAAAAAATGATAAAATACATGAATATGATGTATAAAAAAGGTAAAAAATATATCTTGAACACAAAAAATACAAGTTTATGATAACGGTTGTGATATACTTGTTCCATTATCAAAATTTAAGAAAAACTTAAGTGAGGGATAAAGCATGAACTTTAAAAAAATTGGATTAATGCTTTCAGCATTACTTGTGACAGTCGGATTAGCAGGATGTAGCGGGTCAAAATTACCAGAAGGTGATGTTAAGATCGTTAAACAAGATATCAATGGAGTAATCGGATTATTATTAGAATCAGCTGATTATGGACAAGACCAAAGTACAGTTGCTTCCATGGTATTACCAGAAGGATCATCATATGATATCAACCTAAGTGTTGAACAATATGAGAATGGACAATTAGTGAATACATTAGAATTACCGACATATACAACCGCAACAATGGATAAAAACGGAATCGTTCACATGATTTTAAACATCGGTGAAAGCGACATTAAAACTATCTACTCAATTGCAGAAGTGGATACAGAAAAAACAACAGATAGCAAAAACCCACAATATAAAGTGACAAAAATGAATGAAGCACCGATGACATTCGATGCACGTACAGAGATTGGTCAATACGGTGGTGACTTAAATACACCAGTTGCGCTTGCAGGATATGTAACATTCAAAGAGGGTGGAACACAAGAAGGAATCAACTTAACATCATACACGGATGAAGTAGGGAACTACGCCTCAGCAAACATTGTTAAAGTAAACATTGTTCAAAAATAATAGAAAAGAGGAACCCATTATGGGTTCCTCTTTTTTACTTTTCGTGAAGAGCACACAATTAAGCTAGTTGACAATCACAGATGAATGAAGCACCCACTTTGGCTACTTCCTAATCAAAACCAAAAAAATAACAGCTGAAGTTGTTAGTCCATAAAAAAATGACTCTAAATCAAACATTTAATAGAAAAAATATGTTACATTAAAATTAAATAGAAGGAAGTGAAAGTAAAGGAGAGATTACGATGAAAAAATTAAGAATCATCCTCGTTTTCCTGTGCTTATTAATAGCATTATCTGGCTGTCAAACCTCAACTAAAACACAAACAGCCAATGAATTTGTACAACAATTTATAACGGAATTTTTAACTTATAAATACGATGAAAAAACAGAACAAAGAGAGGCCTACAATCAGTTAAGCGAAAAAATAGCACCATACTTTACTAAAGACTGCTACCTATTTTTTACACAACAGAACTATGGCGTCATCCCCATTCAAGCCGCAGAGAAATATCAATCTGATATCACTGTAAAAGATATTCACTTAGAAGAATCATTTCATGAAGACAAAACAGTGGGGTATAACGTAGAGGTTAGCCTAGAGTTACCAGATGAGGTTGCCAATGTCAATCTGACACTTAGCATTCGTGAGCATCATGATACGTTTGAAATATACGCCATCAAATTTTTTAAAATTGATGAATCATTGCAATAAAAAATCGTAGGGATTTTATTCCCTACGATTTTTTTATTAAATCTCCATAATGATTGGTAAAATCATTGGACGACGTTGAGTTTTACTAAATAAGAATGGAGCTACTACATCAGAAATGGCAGACTTCAACTCTTCAGTTGAAACATGCTTAGATGTTTGAAGTTTATGTAACACAATCTCGCGAACTGCAATCTCAGTATTTTTAATTAAATCCTCAGATTCCTTCATATAAACAAATCCACGAGAGACCACATTTGGTCCATTTAATAAACGTTTTTCAGCGCGTTTAATTGAAACGGCAACAATGACAAGACCATCTTCAGATAAAATCTTACGATCACGAATAATCTCAGTTCCAACATCGCCAATCCCGCTACTATCCGTATAAATCGTTCCCGAATGAATACGACCTGAAACGCGTGCTCCGTGTTGATTAAAGGCTAACACATCACCATTATTAAGTACGAAGCAATTTTCTTCCGGAACTCCACATTGCACCCCAAGTTCAGCATGAATACTTAACATACGGTACTCACCGTGAATCGGTAAGAAATATTTTGGACGCATTAAATTAAGCATTAACTTTAGCTCTTCTTGTCCAGCATGTCCAGATGTATGAATATCCGTTAAAGGACTATGCGTAATAACCTCAGCACCCGCACGATACAACGCATTAATCGTCTTACCAACACTTAACGCATTTCCTGGAATCGGTGAAGAAGAGAAAATCACCGTATCACCTGGAATAATTTGAATCTGACGATGTGTTCCATTTGCAATACGAGAAAGCGCCGCTAAAGGCTCACCTTGAGATCCTGTACATAAAATGGTAACCTCATTTTGTGGTAAATGCTTCACCTCATTTGCCGATACAAACGTATCCTCAGGGCAATGAATATACCCATATTCTAAACCAATTTTAATTGTGGCTTCCATACTACGACCGAAAATCGCAATCTTACGATTTGTTGCCACACACGCCTCCACAATTTGTTGGACACGGTGAACGTTAGAAGCAAATGTCGCAATAATAATACGACCGTCAATCTTCTTGAAGATATCGCCTAAGCTTTCCCCAACTCGACGCTCAGAAATCGTGAAAATAGGTAATTCACTGTTCGTACTATCAGATAAAAGACATAAAACGCCTTCTTCCCCTAAACGAGCCATCTTAGCATACTCAGCTGGTGGTCCAATTGGTGTGAAATCGAACTTGAAGTCACCTGTATGAACGATAATTCCATGAGGTGTTTTGATTGCAATCCCATAAGAATCCGGAATACTATGATTCGTACGGAAGAACTCAAACGTAAAATGCTTTGATTTAATCACCGTATCAGAATTAAACTCGACAATGTTGGCTTGACGTAATAGCTTACGTTCTTCTAACTTATTTTTAATTAAACCAATCGCTAATTTACCAGCATAGATTTTAGGAATTTTTAATTGACGAAGTAAAAATGGAATCCCACCAATATGATCCTCATGACCGTGGGTAATAAATAAACCTACAATTTTATCTTGATTCTCAATTAAATATTGATAATCTGGAATGACATAATCCACTCCAAGTAAATAATCTTCTGGGAACTTGATCCCCGCATCGATAATACAAATCTCATCGCGGTACTGAACACAGTACATATTTTTTCCGATTTCACCTAATCCGCCTAGAGCGAAAACAGCCACATCATTCGGCTTAATCGGCGAACTTTTTTTGCGTTGACTCATAAGACACGCCCTTTCCTATAATAATTCATTACAATTCAAAAAAAACAATCCATTTTACACTCGTTTATAATTCCTCAAAACGTTTCTGGTCCTTAACATATTCTGGACATCATGCTAACATTATAACATGAGTTTCAAAAAAGGTCGAAAAAATATTTATAAAAATAAATTCTATTAAAGTCCATAACCAACATCTTTTATTATACCATTACATCGAGGGAATATAACAGATTAGGACTTGAATTTATGTAATAAATTTACTATGATGAATGAAATAACAAAAAAATTAGACATAATAAGATAAAGGAAGTGAAAGTGATGGAAAAAAGCTTAATTTTATTTGATATAGATGGCACGATTCTTAAGAGCGAAACGAATCAAATACCGAGTAGCACCATTCTAGCTATTCAAAAACTTCAACAAGCCGGACATGATCTCGGTATCGCAACAGGCCGTGCCTTATTCTTAGTGGATGAGCGCCTTAAACAACTCCCATTCAATACCTTTGTGACAGCAAATGGGCAACATATTACACATAAAGGCGAAGTCATCTATGAAAATGCCATTCCTACAAACGTCATCGACGAATTCATCGAAGATGCCAAAAACCTAAACCAAGTCATTGGACTATTAACCGCTAATCGCGCTACTGTCACTGGAAATAACGAAATCGTTCAAGAATCCTTCAAGCGCGTTTCAATCGACTTCCCAGAAATCTTACCTAACCTACATAAAGAAGAACCGATTTTACAAGCGTGGTATTTCTGTGAAGACTTTGCACAGTTGCCAAAAAAATACAAAGAACATCTACGCTTTATTCCTTGGCTAAACTTTGGAGCTGACATTGTACCAGTGAATGGTTCAAAAGCCGAAGGAATTAAAGCTTTAATCGAATATATGGAACAAAAACCGGAAAAAGTAATCGCCTTTGGAGATGGATATAATGACATCGAAATGCTACAACTAGCCGACATTGGCGTGGCCATGGGGAATGCCTCAGACGAAGTCAAATCATACGCTGATTTCATCACAAAATCAATTGATGAAGATGGCATCTACTATGCCTGTGAACAACTGGGATTATTTTAAAAGAGGGGAGTGGGCTAGATGCCAAATACACAGCCAAATCCATTAGCATACATCGAACAACTACTCGATGACAAACAATTTCAAGAAGCTGAAAGCCTTCTGCTAGAACAACTAGAACGAAAACAAAACCTAGCGGCCGTCTATAATGCCCTTGGTATCATTGCCATTGAACATTATCAAGATTATAAACTAGCTGAGCAAAACTATCGTTTAGCTCTTGATTATAACGATACATCAGCAACCATTCATTTTAATCTGGCCATCCTTTATGACCAATTTCTAAACAACCCACATCAGGCACTCAAGCATTATCAAAAAGCTATCGAATATGATGATCATTATATCGATGCCTATCTAAATCTAGTGGAACTTTGCATTGATCTTGAAGAAAACGTCGAACTTGCTTACGAATACTCTAAAAAAGTAGAGAGCCTCGACTCAACCAATGCCAGAAACTTAAATAACATCGGATGCATCCTCATTAAGTACAAAAACGACCCAGAACGTGCGGTTGATTACTTTGAAAAAGCAGTGACCTTTGCCAAAAATAAAACAACTTCACTTGCTAATCTAGCTGATGCCTATGTCAAAATTGAATGCTATGATGCCGCGCGAGAAGCCTACGAAGAAGTTCTCAAACTCGACCCAGAAAATGCTCTCGTTTGCCACAACTTTGCCTACATCTTGCGTCATCACTTCCAAGAATATGACGCGGCCATCAAATACTACGAACGTGCCATCGAACTTGACCCCAAAGCTCTCATCTCCTACCAAGGACTTCGAGGACTTTACTCCCTCGATCTTCACGAACCTAAAAAAGGAGTCGAGGTTCTCGTCAAAGCCTTACAATACTTTGACAACGATGAAAGCCTAACATTAGAAATCGCCAATATCTACGACTTCGAATTAGACGATTATGAATCAGCGATCACTTATTATAAAAAAGTCCTTGAGATTAATCCTAATAATCTCTTAGCACTTAACGCTTTATCGTACCTAAATGTTGAAATCCTCAAAAACTACGATGCAGCCCTAGAATATTACCTCAAAATCCTAGAAATCGATGATCAGACACCAAGTACCTATGTTAACATCGGTCATCTGTATTTTTACCATCTATCAAACTTCAAAGAGGCGCTTGAATATTACAATAAAGCTCACCAACTCATCAAATCTCGTCAGTTACCAGTCAAATATGCTGGTGAACTTTATTTTAATATGGGAGCCTTACATGAAAACTACCTAAATGATGAACATCATGCTATTCAATTTTATGAAAGAGCCGTATCGATGGGACGAGATCCAAAAGCTGAGAAAAAACTCATCTCCTTTTATGCCAAAACAAAAGAAAAAGTACATTAAAAAAAGACCGATTTCGGTCTTTTTTTAGAATTCTAATGGTTTAGCATTCGCAATCGGTGCTAAAGGCTGTTTTGGATCAATATGATCGATGAATAAGTGACCATTTAAGTGATCAATTTCATGTTGGAACACAATTGAAACATAGTCACGTAAACGGAATTTAATCTTTTCACCTTTTAAATTATATCCCTCAACCGTAATACGACGGTAACGAGGAACGAAGCCTTCGACTTCACGATCAACTGATAAACACCCTTCACCCATAGGTAAATAAGTGATTTCCTCAGAGTAACTCACAATCTTTGGATTTGCTAAGGCAAGAGAATAAAGTTTTCCTTTTTCATCTTCAGTATGAACAGCAATAATACGTTTATCTAAATTTAACTGAGGAGCCGCAAGTCCAACACTTTCACGCAATTGATACTTCTTAGCAACCTCAGGTGTTTGACTATTAATAATGAATTGTAACATATCTTTCATTAACTGAACATCTTCTTTGCTTAATGGAATCGCGACCTCACTAGCTACCTTAGACAACGTTGGATGTCCCTCGCGAATAATGTCTTTCATCGTGATCATTAAAAACCCTCCATTCTAACTAAACCATATTATATCAAACAAATACAAATTTGGCTAATAGGACAAAAAGGTAATTTTTAAAACTCGATTCAATTGATGACGGAAACAGATGAAATCCTCACATCAGAGAGAGTTGATAATAAAAAAGATGCTATTTGCAAGCAAATAACATCTCTTCTTACACGATTATCTTAAGCCTGGTAATATTTTAATAACTGTACTTATCTAAAGCAGCAGCATCCGATGATAACAAGTAAGATAAATAATACTAATAAGAAAGCAAATCCATTTCCACAACTTTCAACACACATCACTAATCCCTCCTTAGATTCATGACTTAATATATATTACGCTTTTTTACCATTTTGGTTATTAATTTTTTAAATTTAGAAGCTAAAGATTCAACTTTAGCTTTCTATATTATATAGTCGCTATTTAGTGACTAACATCCAAAGCATCCCCCGCCGCAACCATTGCCGCATCCAAAGCAACCGCAACCACAGACAATAATTAGGATAAATAAGACAAGAATGAATGCACATAAGCATCCCCCAAATCCGCAACCACAACCACCACCATAGCCTCCTGCAACAGGTACTACAGGCATACATGGTTGAGGATAGCCGTATCCTGCGCCATTGTAATACATCATGATTTCCTCCTTTTTCTATCAGGCTCAGTATATAATACGCAAAAAATAATAAAGTGTTATTGTAAACAAGCCCATCGCTAGAAAAAATACATAAAAAAACGGCTCAATTTGAGCCGTCTAAATATCGACTGTTTTTATTAGCAGTCACAATCGTTTGAGCATCCTCCGCCAAACCCGAATCCGCCACATCCACAGATAATTGCTAATAAGATGAATAAGACAAGGATAAATGCAAATCCTCCGCAACCACAACCAGCACCGAATCCAGCATTAGCATTATAAGCAGGTACACATGGTGTACAGTAGTTATTATATCCATAATTATACATTTTATATTCCCCTTTCATTCTTGAACCTCAATATATATTACGTTAAAGTGCCTGAATGGTTAATGAATTGATGAAAAAAATAAAATTATTTTAGAAAGGAAAAAAGAGATCTTCTAATGAAGATCCCTTCAAATAAATTTGCTACTTTAATTAACAACCGCAAGAGTTGTTTCCACCAAATCCAAATCCACCACAGCTACAAATAATAGCTAATAAGATGAATAAAACAAGAATGAATGCGAAACCACCGCAACCACTACTTTGTTGAACACAAGGTGTATAGCAATTATATCCATAATTATACATTATTATTTCCTCCTTCAGTTTGAAACTTCAATATATCATATGTAGTTTAAGAAGAATAGTTAATCGTTTTTCTTCTTATTTATGAATCAGTTTACAAGGGATTTTCAATTAGCAGTCACATCCAAAACCGCTATTATTTCCACCACCGAAGCCATGACTACATCCGATGATTACTAATAAAATAAATAAGACGAGAATAAGAGCGAAGTTATTACTACATCCACTACCAGTACTGTAAACCGGCATAGGATAAGCAACGGGTGCATACCCACCATAACCGTATCCACTTGCATAACCACCATAACTATAGTTGTTTCCTGTTCCGTAATTGTACATCATTTATCCCTCCTTCATTCCTGATTACACTGTATTATACGTAAAATGACGAACTTGGTTCATGCAAAGGGATAGATAAAATTATAAATATCCTAAAACTATCAGTTTGGTTTACCTATTAAAACATGGTAAAATAGTAATACATTGAATTTTTTTCTATATTATAGAGGAGAGCTAATATGAAGTTTAAAGGTAAAGTTAAGAAACAGAAAAAGAAATTTACTTTCAAACCCATGATAGAGCGGGCACAAAAGTTAGATAAAGTGGTTTTAATTCTTGTGTTTGCCTTATTTGGAATTGGATTACTGATGATATATAGCATAACGAGTATTTCAATTTATAATGGAGCAGCGGATGATACATTGTTTTTTGTTAAAAAAACAGTAGTAAGTGGAGTTATTGGGATTGTTGGAATGATATTCTTAGCCTTAATCCCGTATAATGTATTGAAATTTTTTGCTTTTTTAGCAACAGTACTTTGTCCTCCGATTTTAATCTTTACTTTGATATTTGGTAAAGGTTCAGGAGCTTCCAATGTAAGAAGTTGGATTAAAATTGGTCCTTTATCCATTCAACCAGCTGAGTTTGTCAAATTAGGTGTCATATTGGCTCTAGCATGGTTTATTACATACAGTATCAAACAAAATAAATATCATCTAAGGTCTTTTAAGAATATCGGAACGATAGAAAATTTCCAAGGATTTTTAGTTAATGGTATAAAGTATTTATCAAATAGTTTTTTAAGGGTATTACTTTATTTAGGATTTTGTACAGGCTTAGTTTTAATCCAGCCAGACTTAGGTTCAGCTCTGATTATCTTTGGAATTGGTGTCATTATATTTATGTGTAGTGGAATTGATTTTAAAGTCATTATGACACTTATTGGGATGGCTTTATTAATTATTATTCCATTAATTCTAAGTTTAAAGGATTATCAGATGGATCGATTTTATATTTGGTGGGATCCATTTAATCATGATAATGGACTTCAAAATGTCATGGGGTACACGGCCATTGCACTTGGAGGATTGTTTGGAGTAGGGATTGGTAATAGTACACAAAAATATGGTTATGTAATCGAGCCCCATACCGATATGATCAGTACGATTTTAATTGAAGAGTTGGGAGTTGTTACAATTTTATTAATCATGGTGGCGTATTTAGTCATTGTAGCTCGCTGTTTCTTAACCGCGTTTAAATGTAAGGATTTATTTGGTTCTTTAGTTTGTATCGGTGTCGGTGCCATGTTTTTATTACAGCCGGTTATTAATTTAGGGGGAGCTAGTGGAACCATTCCACTAACCGGGGTGACGCTTCCGTTTATTAGTTATGGAGGAACTAGTTTAATGGTATTGTTCTTCACTATCGGTGTTTATCTAAATGTTAGAATTGAAATGCTCTCAAAATTGAAAACTGAGCAAAGTAATGCAACCGTTACCGAATTATTAAAAACAAATATTATTCCCTTTAAATAGTCTAAGTCTCAGTCACATACTGAGACTTTTTTTCATATAATAGAAAAGATAAAGGCGATTGTTCATATAAATTAGGAAAATTAGTCACCAATGGGGTGGACATTGCCTATAATATAGTGACTAATTGTAGCGAGGTGAGAGAAAGTGGACAGTCAATTAGATGAATTTAAAAGCTTCGTACGTAAATATCCTGGATTAAAAAATGATGTTCGAAGTGGAAAAGCAACATGGCAGTCAATCTATGAGGAATGGTACTTGTATGGAGAAGATGATAGCCAATGGGAAAAATACAAAGAAGTTACACAAGAAAGTAATCAAAGCGCGCCAGCTACGGATAAGACAAAAAGTGAAACGAAATCAACAACTACATCTAATAGTAGCTCTGCAACACTATCGGGGACAGAAATGATGGCTCAAGCATTTCAGTATCTTCAAAAAATGGATATGAATAAAGTTCAACAAACCATGACGACCGTACAGAAATTTATTCAACTTTTCCAAACGATGCAAGGTGGTAAGGGAGCCGGTACGGCTGCAGGATTAGGAGCAGCAGCTAGTCAAAAACAATCATTCCCTGGTTTATTCTCAAAATTTGATGATTAGGTGATGGAATATGGACGTAATGTATCAAATTGTTAATAATATTGAACAAAGAGACTATATTAGAATGTATCCATTCTGGTATAAAGAATTAAACAGAAATCCTGAAAGATATCAAGACTTTGTGAACGAAATTGAAACGTTAAAAAAACAAGCAACGCCTTCGCGTTTACAAAAATTTGAACAACAACTTAACTTTGCACAACTGATGTTGAAGATGTTCTCTAGTAAGTAAAATGATTAGTCATCTGAATTTGGTTATGATATAATTAGGAAGGTGATGAAAAATGTTAAATACTAGTGAATATCTTGAATTATCTGAACTGTTAGTGGAAGAAATTATCTCACTACCAGTAAGTAAAAGATATAAAGAACTACAACATGAAATAGATAAAAGCCCTGAAATTAAAACTTTAGTTTCAAAATTTGAAAAAGCAAAATCGGCATATGAAGATGTTCAACGCTATGGTTCTAAACATCATCCTGATTATAAAGAGGTTACACAACAACTCATAGATGCTAAATCAAGTTTATTTCAACATACAGTCATAAAGGAATTTAAAAATTGTGAAAAAGAAATCCAAGAGATTTTAAATCAGATCGCTGTATATATGGAAAATTCGATTAAAGTAGACTACCCTAAAAAAGGTTCTTCTTGTGGATGTAGTGGTGGGAGTTGTTCACATTAATACTTTTAGGAGGAGAAATCATTGGATCAAAGACGCATTCAGATTATTGTTTATACGAAAAAGTCGAGTGTTCAACAAAAGATGTCTCAGTTTGGACATGTTGTCTATATCTCTAAAAAAATGAACTATGTTTGTCTTTATGTTAATGAATCACAAAAAGATAATATTGTCAGTAAAATCAAAAACCTTCATGGAGTACAAAAAGTAGAAGTAGGACCTGAGGGATTAGATGCAATAAAATAAAATTAAAGTGTTAAGTAAAAATGCTTGACACTTTTTTTTGTTCTTGCTATAATTTGAATTGTCGTGTTAAGGAAAAATACTTAACAGTATAATTTTGAAAATAATTGGAGGAATATATAATGGTAAAATTACGTTTAACTCGTATGGGTTCTAAGAAAAAACCTTTCTACCGTATCGTAGCATCTACATCAACTAGTCCACGTGACGGACGTTTCATCGAAGTAATCGGAACTTACAATCCAGTTGCTCAACCAGCTATCGTTTCAATCGATGAAGAATTAGCAATGAAATGGTTACGTAACGGAGCTCAACCAACTGATACAGTTCGTGCTTTATTCTCAGCTGAAGGAATCTTAACAAAATTCCACAACGAAAAATACGCTAAATAATTATGGAAGCATCGGTGAACTATATTTCATTAATTGAAAATTTGATTCGCCCGCTCATTCAACATCAAGAAGATCTACGTATAAAAGAGTTTCCTAGTGAAGATGAATACATTCTCTTTCAAGTTATGGTTAATAAGGAAGATATAGGACGTGTTATCGGTAAACAAGGTAAAACAGCAAATGCGATTCGCACAATTGCATATGCAGCGGGATCAAAGAATAGAAAAAAAATAAGAATTAATATCGATTCTTATTGATGATAAAGGTATGTCACTAGGCATGCCTTTTTTATTTTTTTAACAATGGATTAATTTGAAAAGCTCCCACACCTAAAATAAAGGTTTGCTATATATATTGAGTGAAAGGGAGGAATGGAAATGAAAAAAATATGTCAGGGTTTGAAATTTCGAAAGCAAATGTGTATGAAATATTAGGATTAATGTTAATCATAGAATTGATTAAGTGATTAGATAAGATTAATTTTTTGAGTACAATACATGTGAAGAAGTAAATAAATTGGTTGAACACTAGATTGATTTTATCGATGAAACTGAATTATTTAAAAACTATTAAAAGAATGTATAAATAGATAAAAACAGGGAAAACTAACTAGTGTAGTGCTAAAATAACATTAGTTAGAATTTTTTATTAAATAATGATTGACATAGTTCGACAAGTAGTGTATTATAAGTGAGTACCAAATAACACGGTAAGCAACAAAAGTAAATAAGCGCCCATAGCTCAATTGGATAGAGCGTTTGACTACGGATCAAAAGGTTAGGGG
>OLNJ01000710.1_pt1 | contig 24480 bp, 19 predicted proteins | sample 1672191 | NCBI WGS metagenome assembly OLNJ01 (sample SAMEA3136657, study PRJEB25190) | human gut metagenome | biome: human gut; feature: human-associated habitat; material: faeces | place: Austria | collected 2013 | reverse complement strand
GTATTTTTCCAGAATCCCGCAGAAAAGGCTTTTTTTTTCGGACGTTCTGTGATACAATAGCAGACAGAGCCGGGACGGGCGCATGCTGTCCTGCATCATTATGAGAATAAGGAGAGTGCAGAAATGAAACATATTAAGACACTGAATACAAAGCCGTTACAGAACACACTGAAGAAAGGCGGATGCGGCGAGTGCCAGACATCATGCCAGTCAGCATGCAAGACTTCCTGTACTGTAGGCAACCAGTCCTGCGAAAACAATAAATAATTTACAGGAAGAACAAGAAAAGATACAGGGAAACAGGCAGCGGAGATGCTTCGCTGCCTTTCTGATGATTAGAAATGAAAGAGAGGAGCTTTGGCGTGGTCCATCAGTATAAGAATAATGGATACAACATCGTATTGGATGTAAACAGCGGCTCTGTCCACGGCCACAGTGGTTTTAAGTCTGGCGGAAATGCTACTGGTATTACCGGTATGCTTTCATCTTTTGCTGGCTTCTGTTTTAATATTGCAACAAATATCGATTCGACCTATGGCGATGATTCTGCCGCCTCCATTGCTTATCGTGTCGGCGGCGCTAAAGTCAGAAACAACTGCTACTCTCTTAATACCACGCTTGTAAACGGTGTCGTTCCCGCCGAGTCTATTGGTACGGCTCAGGCAAATGGTGAAAGCCTTTCTTATGATGAGATTCTTGCAAAAATAAGAGAGTATTTCCCCGATTTTGAGTTGGAGCCTGATGTCCCCGATGAACCCAGTAAAGAGTTTACTTTCAAGCAAGATAATCTGAGCTTTTTGAATGCTCCGCAATACTTCTTCTTGGGTGATGAACTCAATTATTGGAAATATGCATACAACAATCCTAAACAAAAACGTGAAAACTATCCCAAGTCGCTGCAAACGCTTCCTGAAGATTCTGGCCGACTCCATCTTTCCGATGATAAAATGGAGAAAGTTACACGAAATCTTTCTGAGTCAGCCCATCGTTGGATTGCTAACCGTATCAAGTATACTTGGACTGGTTCCTGCTACGGCATGGTTGCTATTTCCCTGATTCATTATCTGGAGCCTGACAGGCTTCCTTACTCTCGCCTTTCTGTCTCTGGTGTGGATGATAACAGTCTGACCTATCAGCTTCCCTCTCCGATTGAAAGCCAAGAAATCGAAGATTTCGTCAACTACTACATGATGCAGCAGTTCCTTCCCACCTACTATAAAACTTGTTCAAACTATTTATACAACTGCGAGCACAATTTCGAGGGAACTCTCAACGAAATTCTCAACTCTCTTTATAAGCATCATCCTGTTTTCGTCTCCATGTCTAACCACCAGATTCTTTTCTTGGAAGTGCTCGAAACCTATTCTGACCACTATGTTATAGGCATCTATGACCCCAATGAAGCGGAAGAGCAACGTCTAACGCTCTACAAAGATGCCTATGCTGTAGACGATGACCCCAAAATCCATATTTCGTATGGAGAAAATAATTATATTCGGAATTACATCCTTTCAGATGATTTAGACCTCATTGATGTCCGTAACTATTTTGATATTACCCCAGACCATGAAACTCAAACGGATTATACGGATGGTCATATTATCATCGATGCTGATAACGATTTCGGCTTTATTTTCGGCCACCAATACTACTATCGTACCGAAAATGGTAAACTCTGTGAAAAGAACTCCAATGTAAAAATTCTTAAATCCAGCAACGCACTCAATGAAGATTCTTCTAATAATCTCATTGAGCTTGTCTTCCCGAAGCCATCTTCCTCGGAAGATGCTGTACTCGAGCTTACTTCCAGCGGCGTAAACGACGCAAGTATGCTCCTCAATGACACCATGCTTTCCGTTTCTACCGATGGTCCCACTCGACTGACCTACAATGAACAAGCTCGCACGATTGACGTAACCTCCTCTACTCCGACTGGTGTCAGCCTGCTTCTGACGCAAAATAATCCTTCCGAAGCTTGGCCGTGGGATACTTTTGCCGTAGATGTTCCTCAGTCTACGACGCTCCATATCGAACTCACTGGCGATTCCCTGAAAATTTCCGGTGATTATTTGAGCGGTGCTACCTATGCCACCGAGAATATGACAGATGACGTTGTTAGCGGAGGCGACATCCCTGATGGTATGGACAATGTTACCATCGTTAACAAAAATGGCAGCAACGGCAATACGACGGACATCAAAACTCCTGACCCTGTTGAACCCGCAGAACTTACCGTTTCCGTCTCCGGCGGTACTATCATCCAAATCAACGATGACGCCTTTGCTGAGTCGTTGACCACTCACACCGCCAAGCAGGGCGATAAGATTACCATTATGGCTGACACAACGGACAAGTTCAACGGTTGGACTGTCAATGAAGGTGACGTTGAGCTGGATGATGCCACTGCTCCTACTACAACCTTTACGATGAATGAAAAGTCGGTGCGTATCACTGCTGAATATCAGAACAGCTCCACCGACCCGACTCCCACTCCTACTCCCGGCGGTAATTCCTCCTCCGGCAGCGGCGGTGGTGGCGGCGGCGGTGCCGCTGTCCTCATCGGCGTGGGCGCGGCTGCGGCCATCACGGCAGGCGTCTTTATGATGTCCCCGGTCGAGATAAAGGGCCGCGTCGTGCTGGCCGACCAGGCCGCAGTGCCGGGCGCGAAGATCTCGCTCCTGCGCGAAGGCAAAGTCGTGGCACAGACCACCGCCGACGAGAACGGCAACTTCACCTTCGAGGCAAAGCGCGGCAGCTATGAGCTGACAGCCGCCTACACCAACGCAGACGGGCAGCTCATCTACAAGACCATCGACATTAAAGCTCCCGCAAAAGACCTCACAGTGACCTTCTAAGGCCCCACAGACAGCAAAAGCCCCGCAGGATTTTTTCATGGTCCTGCGGGGCTTTTCTGCGTTATCTCAGGGCTTCTCAGTACCGTTCCACGCCGTCCTTAGTGACGAGGGCGTAGACCAGCGGAGCCTCTTCGGGCTTTTCGGGGCCGTAGACGAGGCCGCTGCGGTACTCGGCGGCGGCAGCGTCGAATCGGTCGGCTGCGCCGTAGAAGGTAGCGAGGCTCTCGCCCTTATGGACATAGTCGCCGCGCTTCTTGTGGAGGGTGATGCCGGCGGCAAAGTCCAGCGGGTCGCCCTTCTTCTGACGACCTGCGCCCAGCAGCACGCTGGCAGAGCCGATCTTCTCGGCGTCGTTGGCGATGATGTAACCGTCCTCCTCGGCCAGCAGCTCATAGCTGGTAGCAGGCTTTTCGAAGAGGCTGTAGTCGTCCAGCACCCGGATGTCGCCGCCCTGTGCCGCGAACATTTCCTTGCACTTTGCATAGGCAGAGCCGTCCGCGAGGACGGCCTCGGCCATGGCGCGGCACGCGGCAGGGGTGCCCTTGTCGGCCAGAACCAGCATATTGGTGGCCAGCTGTAAGCACACCTCAGTCAGGTCGGCGGGGCCATGCCCCTTGAGCACATCCATGCTCTCCATGACCTCGAGGCTGTTGCCGATGTTGCGGCCCAGCGGGGTGTCCATGTCGGTGATCATGGCAGCGACGCGGCGGCCGTGATGGGTGCCGATGGAGACCATCAGCTTGGCCAGCTCGATGCTCTGCTCCACGGTCTTCATGAACGCGCCGGTGCCGGTGGTGACATCCAGCAGGATGGCGTCCGAGCCGGAGGCCAGCTTCTTGGACATGATGCTGGACGCGATGAGGGGGATGCAGCTGACGGTGGCGGTGACGTCCCGGAGGGCGTACATCTTCTTATCCGCCACGGCGATGCCTTCGCTCTGGCCGATGACCGACAGGCCGATCTTGTTCACCTGCGCGAAGAACTCCTCCTGCGAGAGGGCGGTCTTGGTGCCGGGGACGCTCTCCATCTTGTCGATGGTGCCGCCGGTGTGGCCGAGTCCGCGGCCGCTCATCTTGGCGATCTTGACGCCGCAGGCCGCGACGATGGGTGCGATGACCAGCGTGGTCTTGTCGCCCACGCCGCCGGTGGAGTGCTTGTCCACCTTGATGCCCGGAATGGGCGAAAGATCGACCATGACGCCGCTGTGGGCCATCACGTCGGTCAGCTCGGCAGTCTCCTCGTCGGTCATGCCCCGCAGATAAACGGCCATCATCCATGCCGCCATCTGGTAATCGGCCACCTCGCCGCTGACGAAGCCGTTGACGATGGCTTCCAGTTCTTCGCGGCTGTGGGTGCCGCCGTCCCGCTTTTTTGCGATCAGATCGTAAATGCGCATAAGTTCACGCTCCTAAATCGTATTCTCCGCCAACGCTCTTCCGTCGGCAATAAGTATGACATTGTACTTCAAGTATAGCAAATCCTTCCGCAAAAGCAAGCATCGTTTTGTGGAATCTGTTGAAAAAAAGAACGAAAAAGGCGCAGCCGCCCGGAAAGCAGCTGCGCCCCGAAAAAACGCCCTCGGATCAGCGGGAACCTTTATCGTAGGGGATGCCCTCGGCCTTGGGGGCCATGCTGTTCTTGGAGGTGAAGGCCAGAATGACCATCGATGCCACGAAGGGCATCATGTTGTAGATGTTGCTGGACCAGTGGAGCTGTGCGAGGAAGGTGGAGTCAGCGATGTTGGCCAGACTCTTGAAAACGGCGAAGAACATGGCCGCGCCGCAGATGTTGAAGGGCTTCCACTGACCGAAGATCATAACGGCCATCGCAAGAAAGCCTGCACCGGCTACGCCGACCTCGAAGTTCCACGTCTGGACGGGCGGCACGATGTAAGCCAGACCGCCGATGGCACCCAGTGCGCCCGAGATGACAACACCGGCATAGCGCATCTTATAGACGTTGATGCCCACGGAGTCCGCTGCCTGAGGATGCTCGCCGCAGGCGCGCAGACGCAGGCCGAAGCGGGTCTTGTACAGCACGACATAGCTGACGATGAGCAGAACAATGCCCAGCGGGACAAAGATGCTCAGCTCCAAGCCGCCGAGGCTGAACAGGAAGGGCTTGTTGGAGTAGTTCAGCTTGGCACTGCCGCTCGTGCTGAAATACTTGGCGATGACCACGGCGATGGCCGTTGCCAGCAGGTTCAGGGCTGTGCCTCCGATGGTCTGGTCCGCCTTCAGGTTGATGGAGGCAAAGGCCAGCAGCAGGCTGTAGACCATACCGGCGAGAGCCGCCACCAGCACGGCGATGAGGACCGTAGCAAACGCAGGCAGGCTTGCAGGCAACATAGTGAGGGTGAGGACACCCGCCACGCCGCCGATGACCATGATGCCTTCCAGTGCGATGTTGATGATGCCGGAGTGCTCGCTGAACATACCGCCCAGAGCGACCAGCATCAGCACGATGCCATACAGCAGGGTATACTTGATGAGAAGCAGCATATCACTTGCCCTCCTTCTTGGTTTTGGTCTCAGCAGGGGCAGGCTCTGCATTCACGTTGGTCTTGTCCGCATTCCTGAACAGCAGGGCGTGGATCTTGCCCCGGAACAGCATGGAGAATGCGCACAGGTAGATGATGATGCCGCTGATGAGGTCGGAGATCTCCGTGGGATAGTACTTGGTGGACAGGAACGAGCCGCCGACCGAGATGTGGGAGATGAAGATCGCAGAGAAGATGGTTCCGATGGGGTTGGAGCTTGCCAGCAGGGCCACGGAAATGCCGTTGAAGCCCATGGTGGGCAGGCTGGTGGAGTTCAGCGGGTTCCACTGGGACACATTGGACAGGTAGTAGAGGCCTGCGCCGAAACCGGCCAGCGCGCCTGCAATGGCCATCGAGAGGATGATGTTCTTTTTCTCGTTGATGCCGGCATAGCGGGCTGCGCTCTTGTTCAGGCCGACGGCCTTCAGCTCATAGCCGAAGGTGGTCTTGTTCAGGATGACCCAGATGAGGACGGCCACCGCAGCTGCGAGGAAGATGGCGATGGTGGTGCTGTTGGTCTGGAACATCTTGTTCAGGCCAAAATCCGGAATGAGGGACTTGGACAGCTCGGCGCTCTTTCCGAGGTTCAGGGTGCGGGTGTTGCGCACATCGTACATGGGGCCGGTGCCGTTCTGGTAGATGAGCTCGTTGACCAGATAGAGGCCGATCCAGTTGAACATGATGGAGGTGATGACCTCATTGATGTTGAAGTAGGCCTTGAAGAAGCCGGGGATCGCGCCCCAGATGCCGCCGAGGATGGTTGCTGCGATGAGGCAGACGAACCATGGCATCTTGAGCATGATGGCGCAGTAGAGGGCGCCGTAAGCGCCCAGCGTGTACTGACCGGCTGCACCGATGTTGAACAGGCCGGTCTTGAACGCGAAGGCCACGGACAGGCCGGTCATGATGAGGGGGGCTGCGTTGGCCAGCTCCTTGCCGACGCCGTAGGGCGCATCATGGAAGCCGCCCTTGACGATGCGGACAAAGCCGTCACCCCATGCGTGGGCCGGATTGATGGCCAGCAGCACGAGGAAGCCCACAGCCATGCCGATGACGATGCACAGCAGCGCGGCCAGCACACTGGTGATGGAGCTGTTGAGGTTGCTGTGGGAAAGTTTTTTCTTGTTCATTTAGTTGTTCTCCTTTCCCTGCTTGCGTGCGCCGGCCATGTAGAGGCCCAGCTCCTGCACAGTGGTGGTCTTGGGGTCGAACTCGCCGACGATCTCGCCCTCGTACATAACGAGGATGCGGTCGGACAGGTTCATGACCTCATCCAGCTCGAGGCTGACCAGCAGGACTGCCTTGCCCTTGTCGCGCTCGGCGACGATCTGGCTGTGGATGTATTCGATGGCGCCGACATCAAGGCCGCGGGTAGGCTGAACAGCCACCAGCAGCTTGGGGTCTTTGTCGATCTCGCGGGCGATGATGGCCTTCTGCTGGTTGCCGCCGGACATACTGCGCACGATGGTGGCGCTGCCCTGACCGCTGCGGACGTCATACTGGGCGATGAGCTTATCGGAATACTCGCGGACCTTCTCGGATCGGATGAAGCCGCCCTTCTGGAACTCGGGCTGCCAGTAGCGCTGGAGCACCATGTTGTTCTCGAGGCTGTAGTCCAGCACCAGACCGTGCTTGTGGCGGTCTTCGGGGATGTGGCTCATGCCGTCCTTGGAGCGCTGGCGGATGCTGGCGTGGGTGATGTCCTTGCCGTCCAGCGTGATCTTGCCGCCCGACAGCTTCTCAAGGCCGGTGAGACCGTAGACGAGCTCGGTCTGGCCGTTGCCCTCGATGCCCGCCAGACAGACGATCTCGCCGCCGTGGACCTGAAAAGTGACATCCTTGACGGAGTCCTTCTTGCGCTGGTCGTTGTGGATGGTGACGCCCTCCACGTCCAGCACGACCTCGCCCGGGTGGGCGGGCTTTTTATCGACCTGAAGCTGGACATCGCGGCCGACCATCATGCGGGAAAGCTCCTCCTTGGTGGTGTCCTTGATGTCCACGGTGCCCATGTACTTGCCCTTGCGCAGGACGGTGCAGCGGTCGGCGACCGCCATGATCTCGTTGAGCTTGTGGGTGATGAAAAGGATGGACTTGCCCTCCTTCTTGAACCCGCGCATGATCTCCATCAGCTCGTCGATCTCCTGCGGGGTCAGCACAGCGGTAGGCTCGTCGAAGATCAGGATCTCGTTGTCGCGGTAGAGCATCTTCAGGATCTCCACGCGCTGCTGCATACCCACCGAGATGTCGCTGATGAGGGCATCGGGGTCAACACGCAGGCCGTACTTCTCGCTCAGGGCCATGACCTTCTTGCGGGCCTCGGCCTTCTGCAAAAAGCCCATCCTGTTCGGCTCCACACCCAGAATGATGTTGTCCAGCACGCTGAAGCACTCCACCAGCTTGAAGTGCTGGTGGACCATACCGATGCCCAGTGCGTTCGCATCGTTGGGGTTGCGGATGGCGACCTCCTTGCCGTTCTTGAGGATCTTACCCTCCTCCGGCTGATACAGGCCGAACAGCACGCTCATCAGCGTGCTCTTGCCTGCACCGTTCTCGCCCAGCAGGGCATGGACCTCGCCCTTTCGCAGCTGCAGGGTAATGTCGTCGTTGGCCTTGATGCCCGGGAACTCCTTGGTGATATGGAGCATCTCGATCACAAAATCCTCTGCCAATCTGCTCACTCTCCTTTCGTGTCCAAGCGACACTTATACTATTCTAGTGACCATTATACCGTATTTTTGTCGTTTTGCACACTTCTTTTTGAAAATTTAGTGTTTTGCCATATCATAAGTATTACTTTTGTGCATTTTGCCAAACAGTCCTCTCCCGCTGCCCGAAAGAACGCAAAAAGGCGGGACGCCCTTTGCAGAGCGTCCCGCCCGGGAAAGCCTTGATTACTGGATGTAGTTGACGGTGGTGAACTCGCTGACGGTGGGCTTGGTGCTGTCGTCAGAGTTGTTGTCCACAACGATCTCGCCGCTCTTGATCTTGCTCTTCAGAGCCTCGTACTCGTCGGTGGTGAAGGTCTCGAAGTTCCAGCTGTCAGCATCGGTGGGCAGGCCGATGTAGTCGCCGTCCTCCAGACCGAAGTTGCCGTTGGAAGCAGCGATGTCGCTCCAATCGCCTGCCTCAATGTCGGACAGAGCGGTGTTGACAGCCTCGGTCAGGCCCTTCATTGCAGAGGTGATGAAGGGGTTGTAAGCGAAGGAGCCGTCAGCCACGCCGTTGACACCGATGTAGTTCTGGTCAACGTCAACGCCGATGACATAGCCGTTGCTCTTCAGAGCAGCCTCAACAGCGGAGGTGTAGATGCCGCCGCCGCAGGCGAAGACGACCTGAGTGCCGTTGGAGTACCAGCCCTCCATACGGGAGGTGATGTTTGCATCGCCGTAGAACTGGCCGCCGTAGAAGTAGTTGATGTCGATGTTGGTGCCCAGCTCCTGAGCAGCAGCATCAGCGCCCTGCACATAGCCGTAGCCGTAACGGATAACAGCGGGAACAGCCATGCCGCCGAGGAAGCCCAGCTTGGTCTTGCCGTCCTTGACGATGGCATAGCCTGCCAGATAGCCTGCCTGCTCCTCCTTGAAGGTGATGCAGTAGCAGTTTGCGGGGATGGCATCGGTGCCGATGTCGCCCTGCGTGACGTCAACGGCGATGAACTTGACATCGGGGTACTGGTCAGCAGCCCATGCCAGAGAAGCGCCGTACAGGTAGCCGACGCAGACGATGACGTCAGCGCCGTCGTTGACAGCCTGACGGATCATGGTCTCGCGGTCCTCATCGGAAGCGTCAGCCTCGGGGATGTAGTACTGGCAGTCATCGCCCATGTAGCCGGAAACAGCGGTCCAGCAAGCCTGGTTGAAGCTCTCATCGTCGATGGTGCCGGTGTCGCAGGTCAGAGCGACCTTCACGATCTTCTCGCCGCCCTCAGCGGTGGAAGCGGCAGTGCTGGTGGAAGCAGCTGCGGAGGAAGCGGTGGAAGAGGAAGAACCGCCGCAGGCAGTCAGAGCAGCGGCAGCAGCAGCGGCGCCAGCCACTGCCAGAAAGTTACGACGAGAAATCATCATAATGAAAACTCTCCTTTTATTTTAATATAATCGCGTCTTATTGACGAAATGTGCGCACCTGCACATTTACTGGCTCAAGTATAGCGGGAAGAAGTGACAGATGCAAGTCTTTTCCGATTACAAAACATTTACAAATATTTTATCAAAATTGTATAAAAATCACACTTATCCCGGAAAATCCGCTCCGTCCGGTCTTTTTCGCGCAACTGCGTTCAGTCTTTCACGGCCTTGTTGCCCGCCACATTGGAGGGGCCGAAACCGAAGGGCAGCAGCTCGTCCATGCTGCGCTCGATGAAGTCCTCCGGGCTTTTTGCCATGATGACATTCAGCTCCGGGCCGCCGAACTCGAACAGCGCTTGACGGCAGACGCCGCAGGGCGAGGTGATCTGCTTGTTGACCTCGCCCCGGCGGGAGCCCACCACCGCGATGTCGGTGAACTTGGTCACGCCCTCCGCCACAGCCTTGAACAGTGCCGTTCGCTCGGCGCAGCTGGTGGGGGTGAAGGCAGCGTTCTCCACATTGCAGCCGGTGAAGATGCGGCCATCCTCGGCCCGCAGGGCTGCGCCCACCATAAAGCCGCTGTAGGGCGCATAGGCCTTTTCCCGGGCCGCAAGAGCCATCCGGATCAGCTCCTGCTTTTCTTCCAGAGTCAGTTTTGTCATGGTCGGTTCTCCTTTTTGTAATTTGTAGATATAGCGTTCTTCGTCCTGCGGGACGAAGCCAATAGATTCAAACATTTTCTGCGACTGGGTATTGAAGGAATAGATGTGCGCGAAGCACTCTGCCAAGCCCCTTTCCCGAGCCATCTCCAGCATTTTTTCGATGACCTTCCGCCCGATGTGTTTATTCTGGTACTCCTTGCAGATGACGATGGCCAGCTCGCCTGTCGTCCGCAGGCTGACGTCACCACAAAGCACACCCCGATACTCGATATAAAACAGTTCTCCGTGTGTGTCCAGATAATGATACATTCGCTTCAGCAGCGGCAAATCATAAACGGAGTCCCTGTTATCTACCTGTTTGCAGAGCTGTGCATCCTGATACCACGCAAGTGCTGTATCGTAGGCCGGATAATAGGGAACGAGGCAGATGTTCGCGTCTACGCGCACATCACCCTCTGTTTCTCTGTCCATCGGTCTCATCTCCTTTTGTTGTCGTATATTTAAGTATAAATCATTCTTTTCAGAAGTGCAAGCGGCGATAATTGCGCAATATTATGTAATGATAACTCTTGTTTTTATCATTACATTTGCGTATAATAGAATCATAAGGGAGGCGTATCAGAATGGCAAACGCAGTCAATGTGAATTTTCGAATGGATCCGGACTTGAAACGAAGTATGGAGGAGGTCTGCGCCGAGATGGGGCTTTCCATGACGACAGCCTTCACCATCTTTGCAAAGAAGGTCTCCCGGGAGCACCGCATTCCCTTCGAAGTGTCGGCCGACCCCTTCTATTCCGAAAGCAATATCGATCATCTCCGCAAAATCATTCACGACATCGACACCGGCAAGGCCAAGCTCACCGAGCACGAGCTGATCGAGGTGGACTGATGAGACTGCTTTGGGAAGAGGAAGCATGGGAGGATTATTGTCTTTGGCAGACGCGGGATAAAAAGCTGCTGAAGCGCATCAATTCTCTCCTGAAGGACATCCAACGGAACACTTACGAGGGCCTCGGCAAGCCCGAGCCTCTGAAGGGCGATCTGAGCGGCTGGTGGAGCCGCCGTATCGACGACACTCACCGCATCGTCTACCGGGAGCAGGATGGAAACATCATCATTGCGTCCTGTCACGGTCATTACACGGATACCTGAGAAGCAAAAAGACTGCTGTCGGCCGACAGCAGTCTTTTTGTATTATGGTTAAATCAATACTCCGCCCCCAGCGCGACCTTCATCATATCGGTGAAGCTCTTCTGGCGCTGCTCTGCGGTGGTGATCTCCGGGGAGACGAAGCTGTCCGAGATGGTCAGCAGACAGGCGGCATTCTTGCCCAGCACCTCAGCGTTGGCGAAGAGCGCAAAGCTCTCCATCTCCACGCAGAGGCAGCCGCGCTCGTCCCGCAGCAGCTCCCAGTAAGCGGGCTTTGCGTCGGAGGGCTGACGATAGAAGACATCGGAGGAGTGGATGTTGCCCTCGATGAGCTTGATGCCCTGCTTCTTGGCGGAGGCGCGCAGCTTGTCGTTCAGCCCCTCGCTGGGGAAGGTGATGTCGTGGTCGTTGCCGCTCTGGACGCGGGCATAGTTGGACTCGCTGACCGCACCGGTGGCCAGCACGGTATCGAACAGCTTGGCGCTGTCGGTGTAGCTGCCGGCGGAGCCGATGCGGATGATGTTGTCCACATCGTAGAACTTGAACAGCTCATAGGAATAGATGCCGATGGAGGGCATTCCCATGCCGCTGCCCATCACACTGATGGGACGGCCCTCGTAGGTACCGGTGAAGCCCAGCATCCCGCGCACGCCCGTCACCTGACGGACATCCTTCAGGAAGGTGTCTGCAATGAATTTTGCGCGCAGGGGGTCGCCCGGCATCAGGACAGTCTTTGCGAAATCGCCCTTTTCGGCGCTGATGTGAGGAGTAGCCATAATGAATTTCTCCTTTTTATAGAATTATTTTCTCCCCGGGAACACGTTCTGCGGGGGAATGTACGAACCATTGAGACGGATCTCAAAGTGGCAGTGGTTGCCGGTGGAGCGGCCCGTGCTGCCCAGATAGCCGATGAGCTGGCCCTGCTTGACGGTCTGGCCTGCGCTGACGGTCAGGGACAGGCAGTGTGCATACACGCTGCTGTAGCCGCCGCCGTGGTTGATGATGACCGAGTAGCCATAGCCCGTGCCCGCACCGGCCTTGTTGTAACCCGCCTTGGTGACGGTGCCGCCTGCGGAGGCGTAGATGGGCGTACCCGCCGGGGCACAGATGTCCACGCCCCGGTGGCGTCCGCCATACCAGCGCGAGCAGTAGCGGTAATTCGGCACAGGCCAGATGAACTGGCCGCTGCCAGTGATGAATTTGGTGCTGGACTTCACCTTCTTAGTGCCCTGCACCACCTTTTTATTCACCGGCTCCTTGATGACCTCGGTGGAGAGGATGGTCTGCTCCACGAGGACATTGTTTGTATCGTAGACGTTCTGGAAGGTCACGCGGCGCAGGCCGTTCTGGCCTTCCTGCAGCACCTTGGTGGTGCCCTTCGTATATTCGTTGGATTTGGTCGTTTCGATGGCGAAGGCGACCTCCTCCTCCCGGGTCTCGATGCGGGTGATCCGCACCTCGAGGGCCGCTTCTTCCTTGGTGACGATCAGCTCATCGCCCTCACGGATGTTGGATTTTTCGTTCAGCGGCCCGCCCTTGAAGTTCGTATTGAGCGCACACAGCTCCCGGAAGGTCAGGTCATTCTTATGGGCAATGTCCCAGAGCGTGTCACCTGTCTTGACCGTGTACACCTTCTGGGCCTGCTTGACGTCGGAAAGCGCCTTCTCGACGTCCGCATAATCCTGCAGGCTGTCCTTGAAGTAAAGGCCGTCCTCCAGTGTGACCTGCTTGTTGAATCCCACGCTCACGTTGGGGTCATCGGGGACTTCGTAGGGTTCCAGACGGCTGGTGAAATACGCGCGCAGCGCGTCGCCGTCGCTGCATACCGCTGTCAGCTCACCGTCCAGATACAGGGCCGTGCCCTCACCGATCTGGTCGCCTGCGCTCTGAATGATGGCGTCGGCCATCTCGTTCTCATCCAACATATGATGGGCGACGGCGATGGTATAGCTCGGCTCGATGGTCAGCTCCGTCTTATCGGAGCCTGCGTAGCTGATACGCTCCATCACGTCCTCGCGGGCTGTGTCGAAGACATCCTCGTTGGCCACATAGCCCACGGTCTCGCCGTTGACCTGCACAGCCAGCGCGTAGGGCTGGTTGATGACATATTCAAACACCATGCTGCCCAGCGCCAGCGCACAGACCGGCAGGATGTACATCGCCATCCGGGGCAGCAGCCGGAGGTTGCGGCGGACGCCGCTGGCGAGATAGTGGGCGCTGGCCTTCAGTGCCGCGCCAAGGCCTTTTTCCCGGTGGATGTGGTGGGCGTGGATGAGAAGGGCCACTATGCCCTTCACCAGCAGCACAAAGGGGCCGAACAGATCCTTGACGACCTGTGCCGCACCCGGGAAAGCCGTCTCGGTCAGGTCTTTTGCAAAGCGGCAGATGCCCCGGACGCCCAAGAGGGCCAAGTGCTTGACGCCTCGCCCGGCCCGCACTGCAGCATACTCTGCACCAAAGCCCAGTGCATAGAGCACTGCGCCGATGCGTGCCGCCAGCGGCGAAGCCCCCAGCTTCTTGGCTGCGCTGTCCAGCCGATGGCGGCGGAGGCGGAAGCGCCGGTGGCGGCGCAGCAGACGGACGCACTGGAACTGCGCCCACCGTGAGCGCAGCCTTGCGCGGAAGCTGCTGTGCTGCGGCGCGGCGGTCGGCACGTCCTGCCGCGTTTCAGTTGTTTTATCTTCCAGCAAAAAGGATGCTCCTTCCTGTATCTTCAGGAGATTCTGATTTATCTCTCATATCGACATGCTGCCGCATAAGTGCAGCTTTTTTTACAAGAATACTCTATTTATTATACACCCTGCCCGCGCCGAAACAAGCATTGACACAAAATTTGGGCCAAGCTTTCACCTACTTTTCACGAAATTCACAAATTCAGCGAAAGAATTGCGCCATATCGGCGGGCAGCGGGCTTTCCACCGTCACCGTGCGCAGGGTCGTCTCGTCCACCGGCGCTTCGATGCAGATGCCGTCCTCCAGCGTCTCACAGCGCGGCACTCGGAACGTCTGGCGGGCGCAGTGGAGGGCCTGCCGTCCGATGCGCGCCCTGCTCCCGCCGTAGAGGTCGTCCCCGGCCAGCGGGTGGCCGATGGAAGCAAAATGCACCCGGATCTGATGGGTGCGGCCCGTCACCGGCACGCAGGCCGCGAGGCTGAGACCGTTTTCTGCCTTTAAAATAGTATACTCCGTCCGGCTGGGCTTGCCGTCGGGCGTGACGCAGCGACCGATGATGCTCCCGCCCTGCCGCCCGATGGGCGCGTCGATGACGCCCGGGCCGAGGGGAAGCTCCCCCTCCACGACAGCGTAGTAGAGCTTTTCCACCCGTCCGGCCAGCAGCGGGGCGGCGTAGCCGTTCTGCGCCGCCAGCACGAGGCCGCTGGTATCCTTGTCGATCCGGTTCACCGGGCGGAAGACCGGGCTGTTCCCCCGCTGAGCCGCCCATGCCGCATAGCCGTTCGCCAGCGTGCCCAGCGGGTAGTTCAGGGTGGGATGTACGGCGAGGCGGGGCGGTTTTTCCAGCACGAGGGCAAAGGCGTCCTCATAGACGACGTTCACCGGGATACCGCTCTGCGGCGCGACGCCCTCCCCCTCCGGCGGCAGCTCGAAGGAGATGACCTGCCCGGCCTCGACCCGGCGGTTGGCCAGAATGGGCACGCCGTCGGCAAAAAAGCCGCTGCCCCGGAACTTCACGGCCCGGGAAAGGTCGGCAGAGACGCTGCACCGGCGCAGAAAGCTGCGCAGCAGCGCCCCATCCGCCTCGGGCGGGACCTTGAAATAGAGCTTCATCTTCCCACCTCCAGCGCGGGCAATATATAGGATAAGTATATCAAAATTCTCTTTCTCTTGCAAATCTTGTTTTTTTATGGTATGATTGGGAGCGGAAAACGAGTGGAACATACGGCGGCGGGGCGGCTTTGACCGCTCTGAGGAAAGTCCGGGCCTCACAGAGCACGGTAACTGCTAACGGCAGCCGAGGGTGACCTCAGGGAAAGTGCAACAGAAAGGAAACCGCCGCAGCAATGCGGTAAGGATGAAAGGGCGAGGTAAGAGCTCACCAGCGCATGGGTGACTATGCGGCTTTGTAAACCCTACCGGAAGCAACGCCTATATGGGACGTACAGCGCTGCTCGCGTGTCCCGAAGGCGGCACGAACCTGTCAGCAATGGCAGGTCTAGACAGATCGTCGTTTAATACAGAACCCGGCTTACGGTCTATCTCGTTTTCCATCTTTTGAGCTTTGAACGCGCTGTCTGCGGTGTGCAGGCGGCGTTTTTTTCTTTCTTTCCCCATACTGTCACTTTTCGTTTGAGCCGTTTTGTGGTATACTGAGCAAAACCCCGCCGAGCATCGCTCTGCCGGGGCACAATGAAACAGACAGGATGTGAAATCCTCCGATGAATGATGGTTTTTTGAAAGCAGCTGCCCTCTCGCCCTCTCTGCGGGTGGCCGACTGCGCTTATAACACTTCCCAGATCTTATCCCAGCTGAAGGATGCCGCCGCCCGGGGCGTCAGACTGGCAGTTTTTCCCGAATTCTGCCTCACCGGCTACACCTGCGGCGACCTGTTCTTACAGCGCACGTTGCAGCAGGGCGCACTGGATGGCTTGCAGACCCTGCTGGACGCCAGCCGGGAGCTGGACGTCGTGGCCCTCGTGGGCCTGCCGCTGCTGGTGCGGGGCAAGCTGTACAACTGCGCCGCCGTCCTCTGCGGCGGGCGTCTTCTGGGCCTCGTGCCCAAGACCTATCTCCCCAACTACGGCGAGTTCTACGAAAAGCGCCAGTTCACCCCGGGCAGCACCGAGGTGGAGACCGTGACAGTCTGCGGGCAGGAGGTGCCCTTCGGCACCTCGCTGCTCTTCCGCTGCCGCCAGATGCCCAGCTTCGTGCTGGGTGTGGAGATCTGCGAAGACCTCTGGAGCGCTCTGCCTCCCTCCACCTTCCATGCGCTGGCCGGTGCTACGGTCATCGCCAACCTGTCGGCCAGCGACGAGACCGTCGGCAAGGCTGAGTACCGCCGGACGCTGGTGTCCAACCAGTCCGCCCGTCTCCTCTGCGGCTACCTGTACGCTTCGGCGGGCCACGGCGAGAGCACGCAGGACATGGTCTTTGCCGGCCACGACCTCATCGCCGAAAATGGCACGCTCCTCGCCGAGACTTCGCCGTTTGAGGGCGGCTGGGCTGAGACCGAGCTGGACTGCCAGCGGATGGAGTCGGAGCGGGCGCGCAACACCAGCTTCGAACCCAGCACCGAGGGCTATCTGACCGTGGATTTTGACCTCACCCTCACCGAAACGCCCCTCTCCCGCTGGGTAGACCCCACCCCCTTCATCCCCCACGACGAGCGCCGCCGGGCTGAGCGCTGCGAGCTGATCCTGAAGATGCAGGCCGACGGCCTCGCCAAGCGTCTTGAGCACGCCCACGCCAAAACAGCCGTCATCGGCATCTCAGGCGGTCTGGACAGCTGCCTTGCGCTGCTGGTAGCCGTCCGCGCCATGAAGCAGCTGGGCCGTCCCACCAGCGACGTGCTGGCTGTCACCATGCCCTGCTTCGGCACCACCCGCCGCACCCGCAGCAATGCGGAAATTTTGTGCGACGAGCTGGCCGTCAGCTTTACCGAGATCGACATCGCCAACACCGTCCACAGCCACTTCAAGGACATCGGGCAGGACGAGCAGGTGCTGGACGTCACCTTTGAGAACGGACAGGCCCGCGTGCGCACCCTCGAGCTGATGGACACGGCCAACCGCACCGGAGGCCTCGTCGTCGGCACTGGCGACCTCTCCGAGCTGGCGCTGGGCTGGGCCACCTACAACGGCGACCACATGAGCATGTATGGCGTCAACGCCGGTGTCCCCAAGACGCTGGTGCGCCACCTCGTCCGGTACGAGGCCGACATCGCCGCCTCCGCCGAGCTGCGCCGGGTGCTGCTGGACATCCTCGACACCCCCGTCTCCCCCGAGCTTCTGCCCGCCAAGGACGGCGAGATCGCCCAGAAGACGGAAGACCTCGTCGGCCCCTACGAGCTGCACGACTTCTATCTCTACTACGTCCTCCGCTTCGGCTTCGGCCCGGCGAAGATCTTCCGGCTGGCCAAGGCGGCCTTCGCAGGCCGGGCCGAGTACCCGGACGAGGTGCTCTACCGTTGGCTGCGCAACTTCTACTGGCGGTTCTTTGCCCAGCAGTTCAAGCGCAGCTGCCTGCCCGACGGCCCCAAGGTGGGCAGCGTCACCCTCTCGCCCCGCGGCGATTGGCGGATGCCCAGCGATGCCGCCGCCGCCCTCTGGCTGGCCGAGCTGGAGCAGATCCCCCTCAAAGGATGATCTTCTATGAAACGACACAAAAAACTGCTGCTAAATCTGGTCTTTGCCGCCGTCATTCTGGCCGCAGCTGCCGCGCTGCTGCTGGTGCGCAGGGCCGGCCAGACCGGTGCCCCGCTCTGTGCCGAGCTGATCTATGGCGACGCCAACACCAAGCTGACCTTTCCCCTCGAAACGGACGCCGACTATGATGTGGACACCGGCTATCTCACCGTCCATATCCGCATTCAGAACGGCGCAGCCCGCTTTGTGGACTCGCCCTGCCCGGACCATATCTGCGAGTCCTTCGGCTGGCTGAGCGAAGAAGACCAGACGGCCACCTGCCTGCCCGCGCGGGCGGTGCTGACCATCATCCCCACCACCTGATGGCATACGCATCCAAAGGAGAGAACGCCTATGTTTGACGAAAACGAGCATACCCATCCCCAGAACAACGACGAAGGCCCCCGGCATATCCATCGGGGCATCAAGCGCAGCGAGCCGGACGAGGTCGAGGTGGACAGCGCCGACTTCTTCTCCCCGGAGCCGCCCCGGCCCTCCCGGCCCGCATCTGCGCCGCAGCCGGAGGCCGGGCTTCCGCCTGAACCGCCGAAGCCTCCCGTCCCGCCTCATAAACAGTGGGAGCCGCTGCACCCCAGTGAGGCCGCTCCTTCTGCCGATAAGCTCCCGAAAGGAGGAATGGTCTTGCTGGGATTGCAGGCCGTCCTGAGCCTTGCCGCGCTGGTGCAGCTCTGGCGCACCCAGATGCTGCCGGTGCTCTATCTCGTCATCATCACGGCGCTGCTGGTGCTGCTCTGGCTGCTGGTGCGCAAGTGCCTTGCTTCCCGCACCGGTGCGGTCGTAGCACGGGTTCTGTCCGTCATGCTTTGCGCCGCGCTGGCTGTGGGCTGCGTCTGGGCACAGCAGGGCCTCACGACCCTGAACAATGTCACCTCCGGCCTGCTCACCGGCGCAGAGGCCAACAAGATCACCAAAGAGCCTTTCGTGGTCTACCTCAGCGGCGTGGACAACCGCGGTGAGCTGACCGAAAATGCCCGCAGCGACGTGAACATCCTCGCGGTCGTCAACCCCGTCACCAAGCAGGCGGCCCTCATCAACACCCCCCGCGACTACTACGTTGACCTCGCGGGCACGGAAAGCAAGGACAAGCTGACCCACGCTGGACTCTACGGCGTCGAGACCAGCATGGCGACGCTGGGCAACCTCTACGGTGTGGACGTGGACCACTACATCCGCATCAACTTTGCGGGCTTCATCAGCATCATCGACGCTATCGGCGGCGTGGACGTCTACTCCGATCAGGCCTTCACCTCCGTCGGCAGCCCCGGCTACTATGACCCCACCACCTTCGCCGAGGGCTGGAACCATCTGGATGGCAAATCCGCTCTGGCTTTCGCTCGGGAGCGCCACGCCTTCAAGACCGGCGACATCCAGCGCGGCATCAACCAGATGAAGGTCATCGACGCGATGGCCAACAAGCTCAAGTCCCCCACCCTGCTGATGAGCTTCTCCAAGCTGATGGACGCCGCTGCCGACTGCTTCGTGACCAGCTTCTCGCAGGAGCAGATCTCCGCGCTGGTGCGGATGCAGCTGGGCGACCTCGCCAGCTGGGACATCCAGAGCTACACCGTCACCGGCTCGGGCGCAAAAAGCTCCAAGTGCTACTCCGCCAAGGGCCAGAGCCTTTACGTCATGAAGCCGGATGAGAACTCGGTCAATGAGGCCAAAGCCCTCATCGCTGCGGTGCTGGGCGGCGAAGACAAGCTCACCAGCACCAGCCAGACCCCCGAAAAGACCGAAGTCCACACCCCGACGGCCGACCCCAACGCCGCCGCGTCCGTCCCGGAGGAGTCTCCCGACAGCGTGATCGTGGAAGAGCCTGCCCCGAGCGACGTCCCCGCGGAGAGCGAGGTCACTGACGGCCAGCCCGCCGAGGGCAGCACCTCCGGCGAGCCAAACGCCTCCACCGAAGTCCCCGCAGAGGGCAGCGAAGAGGCCCCGGCAGACTCCACCGAGTCGCCGTCCTTCAGTATGCCGACACAGGAGCAGGTCGAGCAGGCGGCTTCGTCCCTGCATCAGGCCGCTTCCACCGTGCTGGACGCCCTGTTCGGCTCCGGCAGCGGCGACGCTTCCAGCGCTGAAAATGATGCAGCATAATTGATAAACAGAAAGATCCCGCAAAGCAGCTGCCTTGCGGGATCTTTGCGTTTATGCTTATTTCAGGATGTCGCTCAGCACGCTCTGGCCGTCCAGCGTGGAAGCATCCACACCCAGATAGTCGCAGATGGTCTGTGCGATGGTTCCGAAGCAGAGCCTGGTGCCGAGGTCAACGCCCGGTTTGACGCCCTTGCCGCAGATGAGATACGGCACATACTCGCGGGTATGGTCGGTGGTCTTGGTGTAGGAGGGGTCGCAGCCGTGGTCGGCCGTGACCATCAGGATGTCGCCCTCCCGCATCCCGGGGATGAAGTCGGCAAGGAACTTGTCGAACTCGGTGGCAGCAGCAGCGTAGCCTGCCACATCGCGGCGGTGGCCGTAGAGCATATCGAAATCGACGAGGTTCACGAAGGCCAGACCCTCGAAGTCGCGGGTCTGCAATGCCTTGGTGAAGGCGATGCCGTTGGTGTTGCCGGTGGTCTTGATTTTTTCTGTCACGCCCTCGCCGTCGAAGATGTCGAAAATTTTGCCGACCGCGATGACGTCCCTGCCCGCGTCCTTCAGCAGGTCCAGCATGGTCTTGCGAGGCGGCTTGAGGCTCAGGTCGTGGCGGTTGGTGGTGCGGTAGAAGGTATCGGCAGTATGGCCGAGGAAGGGGCGGGCGATGACACGGCCCACGCCATACTCGCCCTTCAGCATCTCGCGGGCAATTTCGCAATAGCGGTACAGCTCATGCACCGGCACAAGCTCCTCGTTTGCGGCCACCTGAAAAACGCTGTCGGCGCTGGTGTAGACGATGAGGGCGTTCTCCCTCATGGCCTGCTCGCCGTAGTCCTTCAGCACCTGCGTGCCGGAGTAGGGCTTGTTGCAGAGCACCTTATGGCCGGTCTTTTCCTCAAACTCGTGGATGAGGCTGTCGGGGAAGCCGTCCGGGAAGGTGGGCAGGGGTTTCGGGCTGACGACGCCCGCAATTTCCCAGTGGCCGATGGTGGTATCCTTGCCCATGCTCTGCTCCTGCAGGCGGGCGAAGGAGCCGATGGGGGCGGCGTCCTTTTCACCGGCGGTCACGCCGTCGATGTTGAACAGTCCGAGCTTTTTCAGATTGGGGCAGTTGAAGTTGGGGTGCTTGGCGATGGCGCCGAGGGTGTTGGTGCCCTCATCGCCAAAGGCGGCGGCGTCCGGCTCTGCACCGATGCCGAAGCTGTCCAGAACGATCAGAAAAACGCGCTTTTCCATTTACGCTTTCACTCCGTTTCTATAGTTTCGCGCCCGCTTCTGCCCGGAAAAGGGCAGAAGTGAGACTTTTCCTTATCCTTATTATAGGCGATGGGGCTGTTTTTCGCAATATCGCCCCGGCATCTATCACGAAAATTTAAGGTTTTCTTTGCCGAATTTTTTCTTGCTCTCTTGTACACAAGCGGTTATAATATAGATTGGTAAGGTTTGAAATACTACCTGACCGGGCCGATGTCCGGCCAGAAGCCGAGGGGCCTTGTCCGGCTCCTGCGGCTCGTCATAGAGGATAAGAAGATATTGTTGGAGGTATATTATGAGAAAAACGAAGATCATCTGCACCCTTGGCCCGTCCACCGATAAGGACGGCGTGCTGCGCGAGCTGGTCGCCAACGGCATGAACGTGGCCCGCTTCAACTTCTCCCACGGCTCCTACGAGGAGCACAAGGGCCGTCTGGATATGCTGAAAGCCATCCGCACCGAGCTGGGCAAGCCCGTGGCCGCTCTGCTGGACACCAAAGGCCCCGAGATCCGTCTGAAGGAGTTCAAGAACGGCGTCGAGATGCTGGAAGCCGGCCAGACCTTCACCCTGACCACCCGCGAGGTGGAGGGCACCAAGGAGATCTGCTCCATCACCTATAAGGACCTGCCGCAGGATGTCCACGAGGGCGGCATCATCATGCTGGACGACGGCCTCATCAAGCTGGCCATCAAGAGCGTCTCCGACACCGACATCGTCTGCGAGGTGCTGAACAGCGGCAAGATCAAGACCAAGAAGGGCGTCAACGTCCCCGGCGTCCACCTGTCCATGCCCTACCTGAGCCAGCGCGACCGCGATGACATCATCTTCGGCATCCAGCAGGGCTTTGATTTCATCGCCGCTTCCTTCGTCCGCACCGCACAGGACGTCTACGACATCCGCAACCTGCTGAACGAGTATGACTCCCACATCCGCATCATTGCCAAGATCGAGAACCGCGAGGGCGTCAACAACATCGACAGCATCCTCGCCGCTGCCGACGCCGTCATGGTCGCCCGCGGCGACCTCGGCGTCGAGATCGACTTCACCGAGCTGCCCGGCATCCAGAAGAGCGTCATCGACCGCTCCTTCTCCTTCGGCAAACCCATCGTCACCGCTACCCAGATGCTGGACAGCATGATGGTCAACCCCCGCCCCACCCGCGCCGAGATCTCCGACGTGGCCAACGCCATCTACGACGGCACCTCTGCCATCATGCTCTCCGGCGAGACCGCTGCGGGCGCATACCCTGTTGAGGCCCTGAAGACCATGTCCGCCATCGCCGAGCGCACCGAGAACGAGGTGCACTACCGCGACAACCGCCTGACCGACGCCGCCGGCCAGATCAGCGTCAGCGACGCCACCGCACACGCCGCCTGTCTGACCGCAAAGGACGTCAACGCCTCTGCCATCGTCACCGTGTCCGAGTCCGGCAACACCGCCCGCCTGCTGAGCAAGTACCGCCCCGCACAGCCCATCATCGCCTGCGTCATGGACGAGCAGGTGCAGCGCCAGCTCTCCATCTCCTGGGGCATCACCCCGCTCATGATGGACCTCGCCACCAGCACCGATGAGCTGATCGAGAAGTCCACCGCTCTGGCCAAGGAGAACGGCTACCTCCACGACGGCGAGCTGGCTGTCGTGACCGCAGGCGTCCCCGTGGGCGTCTCCGGCACCACCAACATGATCAAGATCCACATGATCGGCAACTGCCTGTCCACCGGCGTCGGCATCGGCCCCGATGGCGCTGCTCTGGCCAACGCCACCGGCAAGGCCTGTGTCTGCCACACCCTCGAGGAGATCCGCGCAAAGTTCAAGCCCGGCATGGTGCTGGTGGTGCCCTCCACCTCCAACGAGATGTTGAGCTATGTCCGCGACGCCGCCGCTCTGGTGGTCGAGGAAGCCGGCCTGAACAGCCACGCCGCCATCGCAGGCAAGGCCCTGCTCAAGCCCACCATCGTGGGTGCCGTCGGCGCTACCGCCCACATCCGCGACGGCCTGATGGTCGCTGTGGACTGCGCACACGGCAGCGTCCAGCGCCTGCAGGCCTGAGCTTAGGAGGCGCAGCATGGAACGCATCGCAAGCTTCTGCGTAGACCACACCAAGCTCGGCCGGGGTATGTACCTGAGCCGTCAGGACGGCGACGTGCTGACGTGGGACATCCGGATGAAGAAACCGAACCACGGCGACTATCTCTCCACCGGTGCCGCCCACACGCTGGAGCACCTTTTCGCCACCTACGCCCGCAACAGCCAATACAAGGACGGCGTCGTCTACGTCGGCCCCATGGGCTGCCGCACCGGCTTCTACCTGCTCACCCGGGGGCTTTCCCCCGCGGAGGCTCTGGCCCTGACGGTGGAGTCCTTCCGCTTCATGGCCGCTTTCGAGGGCGATGTGCCCGGCGCAAGCGAGGTGGAGTGCGGCAACTACCGCGACATGGACCTGCCCGCCGCAAAGGCAGAGGCCGCCGCCATGCTGCCCGTGCTCGAGGCACTGACCGCCGACGACCTGCACTACTGATTTTATAGCAATTCAACTTTTTAATGCAACAGCAACAGCGTTGAATTGCATATCGCAAATATGCTGTTTTCATGTTGCACTAATTTCTTGCTTTGCGATAAAAACAAACGAGGCCCGGAGTGGAAACGCTCCGGGCCTCGCTGTTTTTTTATTTGTTGTTATGACAGATGAGAAAAGTCATTTCTTCTCAGTATCAATCATGCTTTTTTGACATCTTCAGCATCCGCAGTGATGACGGCAAGGCGATAGCCTTCACCCTCCACCGTAATGGTAGCCGTGCCAACATAGTAAACATCAGCAGGCTCTTTCTTATCGACCGCATCATTGACATTATCCATAGTCTGGAGCAGATTGTAGGCCTGAGCCGTAACATTATAGCCCTTCGTCTCCGTAACTGCAACGAAAACATACTTATCGTTATAAGTTTCACCCATGATGTCCATGAAACTCTTCTTCATTGCTTTCACATATTCATCTTCTGTATCAAACTCCGTGTTTTCCAGCTCGACCCACTTATTCGCGATAGCCTTTGCCTTCTCGTTTAATTTAGAATCTGCCTTAAACTCAACTCCTTCTGCCTTACCCATATCGCTCATTGCATCTGCAATGGTCTTGGTGCTTGCAGCGTTGCCGCAGCCCGTCAGGACAGACAGGGCCAGAACGCCAGCGAGGACGACGGCCAGAAGTTTCTTTGCCATTTTCATGTTGTTTCCTCCCACATGATGATAAAATGAATTTCAGGGGCCGACCGTCCGTTTCCGACCATCAGCCTACGAAAGCATTATACCCCCCCCCCTGTGATTTTGTCAATATTATTCTTGATTTTCATGATATTCCCAAATTGCCCCTGTGTTCGCTATGCAGGTTTCACAAAATTGCAGAAAAACTTGCCCGCTTCGCCAGAGGCTCTCCCCTTGGGAGCAACAGCGACGACCGCCGCCAGCGGCGGAAACAGGGAGGAGC
>OLNJ01000706.1_pt1 | contig 24615 bp, 24 predicted proteins | sample 1672191 | NCBI WGS metagenome assembly OLNJ01 (sample SAMEA3136657, study PRJEB25190) | human gut metagenome | biome: human gut; feature: human-associated habitat; material: faeces | place: Austria | collected 2013 | reverse complement strand
AATTTTTAATATTATACGTATTTATTATTATGATACTTTTGGTTTGCAATAAGTTTGAGATGTTTTAAGAGATAATCAAAATACCTTAGGAATGCATTTATATTGTTAATGCACTTCTAAGGTATTTTTTATAGATAGAACACATATTAGAAATTTGTTAAAAAATGATGAACAAAATTTTTGAATATTATGTTATACACATTAGAGAAAATGAATATGTTAAGTAATGGAGATATTACTAGGAAGGAAAGGAGGGAAAAGTATGTTAAGATCATTACCATTCTTTGCATTTGGAATTATGTTAATTGTTATGTGTATAGCTTTATTTAAGAAATTTTTCTACGTGTTACTTAATTGCGGTAAAACTAAAGCTACTGTAGTGGGTATTCAGAGATATATTGGAGACAGAAATAATAATAATTATATATTAAAGTATGTGGCGGAAGGTAGTGAATACACTATTGTACATGATATTGGAAGTGTGCGTATATATGAAAAACATATAGGGAAGCAATTAACTATATTGTATAGAAGAGATAATCCAAAGCAAATTATTCTTTTAGAGAATTTTATGCTTTATATAATGGGGCTATTCTTTGGTTGTGTGGGTGTATGGTTAATGATTATGGGAATTGGATTCCTAGTAAGCTGATAGTTTAATGGTTTTGGGGTGAAAGAATTAATTGGGAAGCTTAGAAAACATAAAGCATTGATAGCGGCTTTGATGACGATTTTTATGATAAGTAATTTTACATTCAGTAATGCTAGAGCTGAGGTATATGATGGTGAAGGTGGAGCCAATGTAGAACAGCAGGAGGAATTACTTGATAACAATGAAGCTTTAGTAGAAGATGAGAATAGCAATGAAGAAATATCTCAAGATAATGAGATAAGTAATGATGAAGAAATAAGCAATGAAGAAGATAGTAAAGATGATGGAGAAAAGGAAGAAGAAACAGTTGAAGAGGATGATGATATAAATAATGACGGAACTGATTCTTCAATAAGTTCATCTGATAAACCTAGTGAAGGATATACATTAATCAAAAGTGAGTATATAGAGTATGATACACCAACAACATTTAGTGTTGAAGAGAGTAAACGTGTATTGTTAATTGAAGATAACCTTCCTTGGCATATAAATACAAACCAAGTTGTTTTATCTGGAATAACTGAGTATGATCTTGTTAGTACAGAGGATTTTTTAAGCGTAGATTTGTCTAAGTATGGAGTTGTTGTATTTGCAAATGACCAGTCTTTTCAAATGTATGAAAATTATAAAAACTTTAAGGAATACTTAGAAAAGTTTGCGAGTATTGGTGGGGTAATAGTTTTTGGTGCCTGTGATTCAGGATGGGCTGAAGGTGTATTATCAGAAGCTTTGCCAGGTGAGGTTAAAAAAACAAATAATAATTCTTTTAGGAATTATGTTGCAGATAATAATCATCCAATTGTAACTGGTGAGTTAACTGATAATCAAGTTCTTTTAGATGAAGACTTATATGAGAACTGGGCAAGCCATGTAAGCTTTAATCAAAGCTCTTTACCTGCTGGTTCTAAGATTATATTAACTAATGAAGATGGTAATCCAACTTTAGTTGAATATCCACTTGGAAAAGGAAGGGTAATAGCTTCTGGATTAACTTGGGAGTATAACTATGTACATGGTGGAGAACAGCATCCTAATGGTGGCAATAGAGGTCAATTTGCTAAAAAGGCAATGGATGATTTGTTCACTTATGCAATACGTGTAAGTAAAATAGATGTTACGGACATAGAACCATTAAAGGAGTACTGGATAAATAATTGTGAACACAATATTTTTGTTGGAGATAAGGACGGATTTGCAGCTATTAAAGATGCAGAGGTTAAGATTAATGGACAAACTGTAAAAACAGATAAAAATGGTATAGCAACTTTTGTTGGAATATCTGGGGAATGTACTGTTGAAGTAACAGCAGAGGGATATAAAAGATCAAAATTTATATATAATGTAAATCCAGGTACTTTAAGAGCTTTTTATCTAGATAAGGTTAGCAATAATGGAACTCCTTATATAACAATGGTATTATCTAAAAATAGTGGAACCGATTTATTACATGAAAGAGAATACTTCTTTGATGGATCAGAAATAGAATGCTCTATTAAGTTAGATGGTGAATGGAATGGAGCTACTCCAGGAAAATATATTATATATCAAGAAGATCAGTCTATATCTACTGAAACTGGAGTAATTGATTTTGCACCAGGTAAGACATTTGATGCAGGTAAAAAAATATATGTAATTATGGTTAGTGCTGACGGCAAGGTTAAGTCTAAACCAAGAGAGATATTACTTACAGTTAATGATAAGTCTAAATGGGACATAGAGTCTGACGATGCTTTATTTACTTTATTTAAGGATAATGGTTTTAAGATTGAGAGCGGTTTACCTATTATCGCGGGGTCAACAATTAAATTATCTTTAGATTTTATACCATTTACAGTTATTCAAGAAGAGAATAAGGTAAAAATTGCTTTTGGTATAGAACCAGGTAATGGTGTAGAAAAGTGGTATGACGATTTAAAAGATAAGGTTGATGATCTTAAGGAAACTAAGGATAGAATTAAAAAATTAAAGGAAGTAATGAAGACTTTTGGAGCAAAAAGCGGTGGCTTTACTTTGAAAAAAGGATTTTCTGAACCAGAGTTTAACCTTATTGGATATGCAGAAGGAGTTGTTGATGATGATGGAAATCTAACAAAGGTTAAGGGATCTTTAGTAGGAGATGCTGGAATTGAGTATAAATATAATCAGCAATTTGTTGTAGGACCTGTGCCTGTATATTTTGAAATTGGTGGCGGAGGTAAGGTTGAGCTTGCTTCTGGTGTTAGCAAAGTAACTGTAGAGCCACAAAATCTAGTTTTAGATTTAGCATTAACTATAACACCTAAATTTACTATTGGTGGTGGAGCTGGAATTAATGGGGCTATTTCAGTTGGAGCTGAAGGTAATGTTGAGTTACCATTAAAGATAGATTTTACAAATGAGCATTTTGGTGGTCAACTTATAGGGTCTGCTAAGCTAAAAGCATCTTTAATGTTTGTATTTACTGCTGAAACACCATCTATAAAAGGAACATGGGTAGTAGTAGATAATTATTATGGACGTAAGAAAATATTAGAAGGAAATCCATCGGCAGCAGTTTATAATTCAGAGAATTTTGTTAAGCTTGATAGAAGTTATTTAGAGAAGGATGGAGCAGTAAGTCTAAATGATATATCTGATGAAAATTTATTAGTATTAGAAAATGTATTGCTACCTAGTAGTTCTCAAAATATTGAAACTATTGGGGATAAGCAGATAGCAGTATATCAAGTAGATGATCCTAATAGAAATGATAATAACAGAACTAAATTAGTTTACTCTGTATGTGAAGAAGGGGTATGGAGTGAAGCTAAGGATGTATGGAATAATGGAGCTCCTGATTTTGATGCTGTTTTAAAAGCTTATAATGATGAATTATATTTAGTATGGCAAAAGGCAGCTAAAGAATTGCCTAATGATGGAGATGATTTAGAAAATCAAATTAATAAAGCATTGGAATTATCTGAAATAGCATTTGCTAGATGGGATAATAATACAAATAGTTTTGTTGATTTTAAATATTTAACTAATAATGAAAGACTTGATATGTCTCCTTCTATAGCTATAGATAATGATGAAATTTATGTATCTTGGGTAAGTAGCGATAGTAATATTTTTGAAGATTCAATAGATAATGAAATAGTATATACATCAAGTAAAAAGAACAATGTATGGTCAAAGTCAGAGGTTCTTGTTGATGTTAATAGCAATATTTCAAGCATTGATAGTTCAATAGTTAATAATAAGCTAAATGTTGCATATGGTGTAGATACTGATAATAACATTTCTACTTATGATGATATTGAAATAATGATAGCTACTGATGATAATATTACTCAGATTACAAGTAATGAAGCTGCTGAATTTAATCCAACTTTCTATGATGGAAAATTATACTGGTACTCAAATAATGATCTAATGAGTTATGATTTTGCAAAAAAGACTATTTTAGCAGAAGGTATAAAATATATTACTCAAAACTATAATATCATAAATCATGATGGTAGAGAAATTGTAATATGGCTTGATTCTGTAACTGAAGAGTTAGATTCAATAAGAGCAAGTGTAAGACAAGATGATGGATGGAGCAAACCAGTAAAGGTATATGAAGCTACAGAGGCTATAACAAATTATGATGGATGTGTAAGTGATGATGGAAAGTGGAATATAATTATGAACCTTGTAAACGAAAGTGATGAAGATGAAATTCATAAGTTAGTAGCTTATATTGATGGATTTAATAATGATATATCTTTAGAGGCTGTTAACTGTGATGAAACTATTAGAGATGGAGTTAATCAGCCAATCGATATACTTGTAAAGAATAATGGATTAAAGGATATAACTAACTTTAAGCTTGCAGTGTATGATACATCAAACGTACTTATAAGTGAAAAGAATGTTGAATGTAATATAGCTGTTGGTGAAAGCACAGAAATATCTGATATTGTTAATGTAGGAGATATTACTGGTAAAAAAGATTTAGTTATAAAGGTTGAGGCTGAAGGTGAAAAGAATTTAGATGATAATTCAAGAGAAACAACTATAGGATATACTGATGTTAAAGTTAAAGTAAAAACTTATGAAATAGGAGATCAAATTATTATTGATGCAACTGTATCTAATGCTAGTGCTATTCCTGCAAATGCAGCTATAAGTATAATTGAAGATAGAGAAGATGGAATAGTGTTAGATATGAAGAATATTGGCTTAATTACTAGTGAAGAAGATTATTTATATAGATATTCAGTAGATAAAAATAATATCAATTATAATGGAGAGAGATATAAATCTTACTACATTAAGGTAGATTGTCTTGAAGAGGAAAGAATCAAAGCAAATAATGTAGAGTCAGTAGTTATTGATTCTAAAGAATTTGAATCTTATGATGGAGAACCAGGACCAGATATTACAATCATTAAAGCAACAGGTGTTGAAATAACTCCAAGTAAGGATATAACTTTAAATTTAGCAGATTCTAAGACATATAAACTAGAAGCCAATGTTTATCCAGAGAATGCTAGTAATAAAGGTGTTATATGGCAATGTGCCGATAATAAAGTAGCTATAGTTGATCAAAATGGAAATGTTGAGGCTAAAGGACCTGGAACAACAGAGATTAAGGTTATAACTCGTGATGGCGAATTTACAGATATTTGTAAGGTGACCGTAGTTGAATCAGAAAATAATGAGCCAGGTGGAGATAATAACAATCCAGGTGAGGGTAATACAGATCCAGATACACCAGGTGGAGATAATAACAAACCAGGTGAGGGTAATACAGAGCCTGATACACCAGGTGGAGATAATAACAAACCAGGTGAGGGTAATACAGATCCAGATACACCAGGTGGGGATAATAACAAACCAGGTAGTGGTGATACGGAAACTGATACACCAAGTGGAGATAATAGCAAGCCAGGTAGTGGGGATACAGAAACTGATACACCAGGTGGAGATAATAACAATCCAGGTGAGGGTAATACAGATCCTGATACACCAGGTGGAGATAATAACGAGCAAGGTGATGATAACACTATAATTGTAAAACCAGGTGAAAATAACAATAATTCTTCTAATAATCAAAATGGAAGTAATAATCAAAATAATGAAAGTAACAGTATACCAACTACAGGACAGGAGAGTTATATGTGGTTAATAGCGATTATACTTATAGCGGTAGGTGCTGGATTAACAGTATATAAGAAAAAGAAGAAAATATAATTAGAGGTATATAAATTTAAATGACTTTCATTAAATATGTATACTGTTTTTATAATCTAAAACTTAAAGAAAAGTAATAATTTTTTATTTAGGAAGATATTAAATATCAGTATAAATTATGAATTTTTCAAGAAAGCTCTGTGCATATAATGCATAGGGCTTTTTATTTATGAAGATTACAAAGTAAGATCATAATTTTATAAGCAGTTTATAATGGAGTATTTAAACATATATAACTAAAAATTTATAATATTTAACATAATATTGTATAATGAATTAGTAAAACTATTGGTTTATTTTTTGCACATTAGTGTGCAATTAAAAATCTTTTGTATTTCAAGAAGATAAATTAGAATTAAGATGTAAACAATAACAAAAGGTTTTGAATGAATATAAGCCAATAGTGTTAGAAAATTAGGGGGATTAAAAATGAGAGAGTTAGATATAATCAATGAGCTTATTGAGGCTAATGATTATTTATCTATAGATTACTTTATAAATAAGTATTCTATTTCAAAAAGAACATTACAAAATGATTTTTCTTACCTAGTTAATATTACTAATGCAAAAGGATTTCATTTAACTCAAAAAAGAGGTAAGGGATATTTATTAGAAATAACTGATGAAGTTAAGTTTAATAGTTTTATTAATGATTTGAAGAGATTAGCTGATAAGCCTAAAATTACTGTGGAAAATATAGTTGGATACATAGCAGTAAGTGATAATTATACAACTATGGATAATTTAATGGATGTATTTAATTCAAGTAAATCTTTAATTAGTGGCTTTAAGGCTGAAGTGGACAAATATATTAGTAGATTTAATTTAGAGGTTGATAGAAAAGCTCATTATGGTATGAAAATAACTAATCCTTTAATAAAAAGAAGAGAGCTTTTAGTTAAATTGTATCTTGATGATAACCGAATAGTTAAGGAAGAGATTAATAAGGTTGTTGATAGGAGATTTATTGTTATACAAGATTCTTTAATAGATACACTTAAGAGTAATGATTTAAATATAAATTATGTTGAGCTAAAAGAGTTAACAGCATGGTTAAAGGTTACAATTTTTATTCATGCAAGATTAAATACAGATGTTATTGATAACTGTGATTTACCTTTAGTAAATAGTATACAGGAAATATTTAGGGTTGGAGTTAGTTATGAGGATATAGAAGAGTTTAGAAGTTTAGTTAAAGCTAAGACTAGAAGCAATGAGCAAAACTCTATATATTTAGAAAAGTTAGCAGTAGATATAGAAGAATTTTTAATTAATATGGATAAAGATAATAATACGTTTTTTAATCAAGATGAAGATTTTAAAAGATTATTGATAACTCATATTGGTTCATTAATTAATAGGTTAAGCTACAAAATATCATATACTAATCCAATTATTGATGAGTTAGCAATTAAGTATCCTATCATATTTAATATTGCTATAGCCTTAGGGAATATGCTTAAGGAAAAATACGGAATAGAGCCTACTCGTGATGAGATAGGATTTATAGCGACTCATTTTGCGGTTCATATGGAAAAAGAGATTATATATAAACTAGGCAAGTATAATAAAATTGCTATAGTTTGTTCATCTGGAGGGGGAAGTGCTTACCTAATAAAGCTTAAAATAGGTAACCTTTTTGGAAAGGCCAATATCGAGACTTTCTCAATTTTAGAGATGAAGGAACTTGAGGAATTTAATCCAGATATAATCTTCTCAATAAGCGAGTTAAACACTAGTTTAAAAGTACCTTTGATATATATTAAAGAACTTTTGGATGATTATGATATTTTAAATATTAAACAGTTAGTTATGTTTGAAAATTTTAATGAAGCGTTTGTTGATAAAACTAAAGAGTATTATGTAAAAAGATTTTTTGATTATAATTATTTTTCTATAGAGGATTCTTGTGATGATTATATTAAATGCCTCACTAAGATGTCTAAAGAGATAGAGCAAAGTGGTGTTGGAGGAAATGGTTATTCAAGGTATGTACTAAAAAGAGAGGAATTTTCTTCTACTATATATCTTAATGGAATAGCTATACCTCACCCTATAGAAATGCAAGCTAATAGAGATTTGATTTCTGTAAAGATATTAAAAAAACCTATAATTTTTAATAATAAGAAAGTTTCAATAATATTTATGGTTGCCCTTAAAAAAGATAATTTAGAGTTTAATAAGGGAATAACAAATGATTTGTTTGAGATAATGAATGATCTTGAAATGGTGCAAAGTCTTATTAAGGTTAATAGCTTTAAGGAATTTATAGCGCTAGTAAGTAAGTAGGTGTAAAAATGGTAGATATTGAACTATTAAAAGCTTTATGTAACGCAGATGGAATAGCATCAAATGAGCAAGAGATAAGAGATATATTAGTTAAAGATATAAATGGACAAGTTTCTTTTGATGGCATTGGAAGTATGATAGTTAAACATAATGCCAGTAATAATGATAACCACAATAGTAGTGATAATACTGATAAGCCTAGAGCGCCTAAGCTTATGTTCTGTGCACACATGGATGAGGTTGGCTTTATGGTTAGATATATTAGCGATATAGGAATGTTGCATCTTATGCAGATAGGTGGAGTTAAGGACTCTGCAAAGAGTTTTCAGGCTGTTAATGTAACATTAGAGAATAGGAAGAAGCTAAGAGGACTAATGAACTGCTCCTATGATGATAATCATAAGGTTAAGGATGTTTATGTTGATATTGGCCTAAGCTCAAGAGATGAAGTCTTAAAGGCTGGAGTTAACATAGGTGATATGGTTTGTTTTGCTAGTAATAGTGAGATGATAAATGAAAATGTGTTAATGGCAAAAGCTCTTGATGATAGAGTAGGGTGTTATATATTAAAGGAAGTTGATAAAAGGCTTAAGAATATACAGCATGATAACGATATATATTTAAGCTTTACTAGTTCAGAAGAGGTTGGAACTAGAGGGGGGAAGTGTACAACTGATATAGTAAATCCGGATGTAGTTTTTGCTATAGATGTTGCTTGTGCACCTGATTTAGTAAGAAATTATACTAACCAACGTAAGATTTCTAAAGGCTGTATGATAGTTCATTATGATAAAACTATGATTCCTAATAAGAAGTTTTTAAAGTTTATTAAGGATGTAGCTATTGAAAATAATATTAGCTTTCAATGTGACATGTTTAGTGGAGGGGGAACTGATGCAGCTAACGCTCATTTAGTTAATGGAGGAAAGCTTGCAATAGTTTTAGGAATACCTCTTAGATATTGTCATGGAAGTTATTCAATGACGGATTTAAGAGATATAGATGAGTTAGTAGAATTAATTGTTAATATTATAAAAGAATTAAATGTAGAAAAATATGAAGTTATATCAAGTTACTTGTAGGAGGTACAGAAAATGAATGAATTAGAAATGCAAATAATGCAGATTATAGGCGCTGCTGGTGAGAGCAAAGCAAAGGCCTTTCAAGCTTTAAAAAAGGTTAAGGAAAGAGATTATGAAGCTGCTAGAAAATTAATGGAAGAAGCAAGAGAAATAGATCTTGAAGCTCATAATGCTCAAACAAAATTAATTCAGGCTGAACTTTCTGGAGATGCTGAGACTAAACCAATGGTGAGCTTACTTATGGTACATGCTCAAGATCATTATATGTCTTCACAGTTATCTAGAGATTTAATAGAAGCATTAATAGAAGTATTTGAATCAAGGGAGGAGAAATAAAATGAGAATTGTATTATGTTGTGCTGGGGGATTTTCAACTACCATGTTAATGAATAACATGAAGAAAACTGTGAAGGAGAGTAAAAAGTTAAACGATGCTGATTTTGAATTTACAGCAGTACCTGTAGATTTATTAAAGCAAGAAGTAGGCAACTGTGATGTATTAGTTGTAGGACCACAAATTGCTCATAAGCTAGATTATATTAAAGAGATAATTGGAGAAATTCCATACACTGTTATCGATCAAGATACTTATGGAAAAATGGATGGAGCAACCTCTTTAAAAATGGCTTTAATAGCTTATAGAAAAGCAGAACTTGCAAAACAAAAGTAGTATAAAAAGGTGAGCAAAATAAATGATTAAATATAAATTTATCTAGAAGCTATTATATGTAAGAATTTTAGTATTTAATCATTAAAAAATATATGGATTTAAGGGGAGGAAATAATATGTTTGATAAATTCGAAAATTTTATGAATAAGTGGCTAACGCCTCTTGCACAGAAAATGGACAAACAGCCACATTTAAGTGCAATTAAAAAGTCAATGGTGGCCATGACGCCAATACTTATCATAGGAAGTTTATGTTTAATACCAGAAGCTATAGCAAATATGATTGGAGAAACAAATCCAATATCACAATTTATTTTTAATAATATGGATAATTTTTATCTGCCATTCTATCTAACTATAGGAATGATGGGCTTCTATGTTTGTTTATGTATCACTTATTTTTTAAGTGACCATTATAAGTTATATGTTCCAGGGGCTATGGTACTTGGTGCAGTTGGGTTCCTTTTATTAGTATTTAGCTTTACTGAAGATGGAGGTATGGTTATTAGATACTTAGGAACTAAAGGTTTATTTATGGCAATGGTATCAGGAATCTTAGCTGTTGAATTATACAGATGGTGTAAAAAGAAAAATTTTACAATCCGTATGCCGGAAAGTGTACCTGATTTCGTTTCTAGATCTTTTGAATTAATTCCTACAACTGTAATTATAGTTGGTACATTTATGGCCATAAGATTATTAAGCTTAGCATTTTTTGATGTATTACCACCAGAAATATTAACTCAATTCTTATCACCATTAGTAGGATCATTAGATAACCCTTGGGTATTTGTATTTATTACTTTCCTTGGATGTATGCTATTCTTCTTTGGTATTCATCCATCAGTATTATCACCAATAACAGCTCCAATAGCAGCTCAATTCTTAGCTGAAAATATTGAAGCTATGCAAGCAGGTCAAGCATTACCACACTTCTATACTGGTGGTATGACAAGTGCATTTGCTAACTTTACAGGAACAGGTGTAACTTTTGGATTAGTATTCTGGTTCTTATTCTCAAAGAACAAGGCATTTAAAAAGGTAGGACAAGTATCTTTAGTACCAGCATTATTTGGTATAAATGAACCAATATTATTTGGTGCACCAATAGTATTAAATCCAACATTCTTCTTACCATATGTTATTGGGGGAACAATTTTAGGTACATTCCCAGCATTCTTAATGAAAGCTGGAATATTAGCAAAACCAATTTTTAATCCACCATATGTTGGAGTATTCCTAGAAGGATTCTTAGTAAATGGACATTGGCTAACTATTGTTGTTAATGCGCTACAAATGATTGGATCAATTCTTATTTGGTATCCATTCTTCAAGTTATATGAAAGACAAAATGAGTTTAAAGTAGAAGATAAGCAAGATTCTAAAATTTCAGAAGAAGATTTAGCATTAGTAGATGATTTAGATTTCTAAAAATTAAGGCGAGCGTAATGCTTGCCTTTTATACTATATAGAGAATTATATTTTGAGAAATCTATAGATAAGTTTAATAGTTGGTGGAAACACATAGTTTTATCAGTAGCTTTTTTATAGGAGGAAATATGGCAAGGCATTTAGAGAAGATAAGAAATTTAATAGAAGAATTAAGTTTAGATGGCTTATTAATAAAATCAAAAACAAGTAAAAAATATTTAAACACTTTAACTGGTAGTGGGGTACAAATATTAATTACTAGAGATAATTCTTATGCTATTTTAGATGGAAGATATTTATCTGAAGCAAGAGAAAGAACAGATGAATTAATAATAGTAGAAAATACTCCTGCTAAAAGTAACAAATCTCATTTTGATATTGTAAGTGAAATATTTAAAGAATTTAATTATTCTAAGTTAGGTATAGAGGCTAGTAGTTATTCAATTTCTGATTATGAAAAGCTAAAAAAGTATGATTTTTCTGTTACTTTAGTTAATGATGAAATAAATGAAGTTAGAATAATTAAGGATGACTTTGAAGTTGATATATTAAAGGAAGCTTGTAAGATTACTGATGAAGTATTTACTGATGTTTTAAAGCATATTAAGGTAGGAATAAGTGAAAATGAAATAAATGCATTAATACATTATTATGCTTTAAAGGCTGGTGCAAGCAAGTTATCCTTTGAGCCAGTAGTAACTTCAGGACCAAGAACTGCACTGCCTCATGGAAGACCTACTGAGAGAAAGGTTAAAGCTAATGAACCTATAATGATTGATTTTGGAATAGAGTATAAGAATTATCAGTCTGATATGACAAGAATGGTATTTGTAGGGAAGCCTAGTGAAGAGTTAATTGTTATTTATAATGTTGTTAAGAAGGCTCAACAAGCTGGAGTAGGTGCAATAAAAGCTGGAGCTTTAGCTTCAGAAGTTGACTTTATAGTTAGAGATATAATTGAAAAGGCTGGCTATGGTGAAAACTATAATCATGGACTAGGGCATGGTATAGGTATAGGAGATGGATGTGAGTATCCATTTCTAAATCAAAGCTCAAAAACTATTTTAAAGGATAATATGATAATGTCTTGTGAGCCAGGCATATATGTAGAAGGTTTAGGCGGAGTTAGGATTGAAGATGATGTGTTGATTTCAGGGGGAAGAGGTATACCTTTAAATCAAACTACGAAAGATATGATAATTTTGGAGGTATAGTATATGAAGCATAATTTTGATGAGGTTCATAATAGGTTAAATACGTATTGCACACAGTGGGATTATATTCAAGACCGTTTTAATAAGTCAGATTTAATTCCCTTTTCAATATCTGATACTGATTTTACAGTACCAGAGCTTGTATATAATAAGCTAAATAAGGCACTAGAGCATCAGATATATGGTTATTCGAGATGGAATCACCATGATTATAAAGGCTCAATTGCAGGATATTTTAGTAGAAGATTTAATAGTTTTGTAGATGAAAAGTGGGTAATATATTCCCCATCAGTAATGTATTCTGTTTCACTTTTATTAAGACTTTTAAGCGAAGATAACGATAAAATAGCTACATTTAATCCTATGTATGATGCATTTATAAATGTTATTGAGCAAAATAATAGGGAAATAGTAAGAGTTGAACTTCATGAAAATGAGGGGAATTTCTTTATAGATTTTAATGAATTTGAAGAACGGGTTAAAGATTGTAAGGTGTTTTTACTATGTTCACCTCATAATCCAACAGGACGTGTATGGACTAAAGATGAACTGGGAAAGATTGTAAATATATGCAAGAGATATAATGTAAAAATAATAAGTGATGAAATTCATGCTGACATTGTAATGCCTGGAAATAGACATACTCCTATGATTAATTACTTGGAGGAGTATAATGAAATTTATTTAGTTTCTTCAGGAAGCAAAACCTTTAATTATCCAGGATTAATCGGCTCTTATGCTATAGTTCCTGATGACAATATAAATAATTTATTTATACATCAAACAAGAACTAAGGATTTCTTAAACTCAGTAAGTATTTTAGGGATGTATGCAACAATGGTTTCTTATAATGAGTGCGATTATTATATAGATGGTTTAGTAGAATATATAAATAATAATATGGATTATGTAGAAAGCTTTATTAAAGAAAATTTTAAAGATATAAAATTTAAGAAACCAAATGGAACATATTTGGCTTGGATAGATTGTAGAGAGTTACCATTTACAGCAGATCAAATTCAAGATGCCCTAGTAAACATTGGTGGAGTAGGGATAATGAAAGGCGAAGTATATGGTTGTGAAAAGTATCTAAGATTAAATTGTGGATGTCCTCTTTCTAAATTAAAGGAAGGACTTGAAAGATTTAAGAAAAGTATTGAGTATCTTTATAATAGTTAACTGTAAAATTACTGGACCTCGGGGGGCCAATAAATTGGACCCCCGAGGTCCAGTAATTTTACATATTCAAGCCTTGAAGTGTTTATTTGATTTTATTTTGGTGATAATCAAGATAAAGGAAGGTGATAATTCAAATGGCTAGTAAGCGAAGAGTATGGGAACCTCATGCTATCTATCATGTAACAACTAGGGGAAATAGAAAAGAGGAAATTTTTAGAGATGAACAAGATTTTAGGGTATATCTAAGAATTTTAGAAGACACTATAATTTATTATAGTTACCTTAATTATCAAATACTTACATATTGTTTAATGAGTAATCATGTACATTTACTTATAAAAACAGATAGTGAACCATTAAAAAGATTTATGGCTAGGTTAAATTCTATGTATACAAAATATTTCAATAAGAAGTATGAGTATATAGGACATTTATTTCAATCTAAGTACTTTTCAGAAATAATAAAAGATGATGCACATCTTTTACAAGTATCAAAATATGTACACTTAAATCCAGTTAAAGCAAAAATAGTTGAAAAGCCCGATCAATACAAATGGTCTAGTTATCTAATGATTACAGGAAAAATTAAACCCAAATTAGTAAATATAGATATAGTTCTAGATTACTTTAAATACGATAATAGATTTGAATCTTACATGAATTTTATTGCTGTACCTCCGAGGTCCAATTTATTGGACCTCTAGGGTCCATAAATTTTCCATTGGCAAGCTTAAGCTTGCTACTTTTTTTATGCTAAAAGATGTTAGATCAGTATAGTAGATAGTAAATCGTAGATTTTTAAAATAAATATTAAAAATATTTATACTAAATCATATTTAATAAGTAGATACAAATTTAAAATTAAGTTTCTGTTAGAGATTATTACACACTAATAGTTTTACTTAACAGAATAATTAAGGAGGTTTATCTTATGGAAATTAATGATTTATTAAATCTAATTGCTAATGTTGGATTTCCAGTGGCTATAAGTGCATACTTATTAATTAGACTTGAAAAGCAGATAATGACTTTAACTTACTCTATTAATAAGCTCAACACTATAGTTTCTACTAAGCTTGGTATTGTAATAGAAAATGAAGAATTAAATAAAAGAATTTATTAAATTCAGTAAAACATTTATATTACATCATATTTATTAAGTGAAGAAAGAAAAAGGGGGAATGCTAAATGGCAGCCAATAAAGAATTACAAAAAGTATCATTAGCTTTTAAACTTGAAAACGGAATTGACGATGAAGGGAATACACTTTATAAAACAAAATCTTTTGCCAATGTAAAAGGTAGTGCTTCTGCTGAAGCTATTTTTGCTGTAGCGGAAGCTATAAAGACAGTTCTTAGAGATGATGCTGTCGCTTATTACTTAAATGAAACATCAATAATACAAAGCAACTAATTTTCAAATAACTGGACATTAGAGGGCTTATCAAGGAAACATCTATTCATATATGTTCGTAGGTGTACACTTACAGTGTAAGTTCAAGTTACCAAATCAGAGATTTGGACTTTCACTTAACTTCTACTAAACAAAATTAAAATTTTGAATATTACTTAAGGGGGAATAAATTATGGAATATACTTTATCAATGACTTTTTTAACTGAAACTGACGAAAAATATTCGTTATCTATATCTGGTGTTAGAACAAATCTTAATAGTGAAGAGGTAGCTGCTTTAATGGAGGTTATTTTAGAAAATGATATTTTCATAAGCAAAAAAGGTTCTATAGTCAGCAAGTATGCAGCTAAGATAACTGAAAGACAAGTTACTTCTTTTGATATTTAAGGTCTAGATGGCCATGACATATTCTGGACCTCTGAGGTCCAGAATATTACCAGGTACAAGTATTTAGATAGAAAAAACCTCTATTAGACACAAAAATCTAATAGAGGTTTTTTAGTAATCTTAACTATTAATTTATATTCATCATTATTTTGTATCTAATATTTCTTCAAAAATACATCTTCATAGTAATGATTTATGGCATTATCAATTATAGTATTCATATAAATATTTATGTCACTATGACCTGCCTTTATCTCATGTAATCTTCTTAATGTGGAAGGTCTTAGTTTATATCCTCTTTTGATAGTAAAGTATTCACCATCAATTGGAGGAGTTGTCCCGTTAAAGTTTCCATCAAATCTTTCTTTTTCAAAAATAATATTATTCATTTTTAACCTCCTAATTTGTTTCCATACAGAATATATAGTTATAATATATTAGTGGAAATTATTAATTTTTACTCTCACTTATTAAATATGATTAAAGTTAAAAATTTTACTATTTAAATTTAAGAAAAATATAAATAAATTCATATTAATCATATATTTCACTGGTAAATGAATAATATAAAGTATGATTTTTATGAAAGGTATTTCTTTGAATTATACGTATAATGATGGAACAAAGTTAAATATTAAACAGTCTAATTTAGAAGTAATAGTTAATTTAATGGGGGAAATAAAAAAGTATGCATTGTGTAAGATGTGGCAAAGAGTTAGATTTTACTATCAAGTTTTGTTCTAATTGTGGTAAAGAAGTTATTATAGGGGAAAATGAAGAGAGTTTCTTAGTTAAAGAGTATAGCATAAGAGATAGAATGCAAATAATTGAACTTTTTAATAATGCAAAGAAAAAAGAAAATGAAGTATAGTATATATTAAAAAATATATAAGAGTGATTTGAACTTAAAAGTTGTGTCAATAATTTCAGTTGAAGGAGTTGATATAACTATGAAGAACAAAATATTTTTGAAGATTAAAGATACATATAATAAATTTAATAATGAATATAAAAAAACAACAGTATTTGGAGAAAGTAGAAATTCTAATGTATATTTAGATATGTTAGAAGAAAGAATTAAATTCTATATAATGATGAATTAAAAACTCATTTATAATTAAGTATCGCTGATATATAATAGAAATAAAGTATGTAGTAGTAGGTGCTAATTATGAATTTAGATAAAGTAGTATTAGAAGAAATAGTAGAGATTTCGAAAAAACATAATGAAATAAATAAAGTCATTTTATTTGGCTCAAGAGCCAGAAAAGATAATGGAGATAGAAGCGATATAGATTTAGCTATATATAGTGAAGCATCTATATCAGAATTTATAGAAGATATAGAGAATAATACCACTACATTATTAGAATTTGATTTTTCAGATATGAAATCAGTTAGTGATGAATTATTTATAAATCAGGTCAATAAGGAAGGGATTATTATATATGAGAAGTATTGATTTTAAATATATGAACTTAAAAAAAGCATATAGTAGGCTAAAAGAAGTTAGTGATTTATATGATGGAAAAGATGATATAATAAGGGATAGTTTAATTCAAAGATTTGAATTTACTTATGAGCTTACACATAAGACACTTGGAGAATTTATGAAATATCTTGGAGTAACTTTAGAAAATTCCTTTCCAAGAACTATATTTAAAAAGGCTTATGTTAATAATTTAATATCTGATGATAAGGTATGGATTAATCTTTTAGAAGATAGAAATTCAACATCTCATATATATAATGAAAACTTAGCTGATGAAGTAGCTGATAGAATTGTAAAATATTATGTTGATGCTATTGGCGAATTAGTAGATAATTTAGAAAAATTATTATAGTAATATAGTTAAAATTTTATAGTACTTAAAATACAAGGCTTTGTGCATAGTGCACAGAGCCTTATATTTTATACAATAATAGAGAATTTAGAAGTGGACAATAGGAGTATTTTCACTGCAAAAATAAAAAAAGTACAAGTTTATAAAAAAAGTACAAGTGTTAAAAAAAAGGCAATTGGAAAAATGAAAATATTAAAAAAATGAACCCAATAAAGTTCTAAGAAGTATTAATTTTTATATGTTAAAATATTACTTGTAAAGCATTACAAAGAGAAATAAAGGGGAGAATTTAAATGAGATTTAAAAAATTATTATCAATTTTATTAGCATCAACTTTAACTTTAGGATTAGTTGCTTGTGGAAGTAGTGAAGATAGTGGATCTTCAGGAGAAACAGCAACAGGGGGTAATGACAAAATAACAGTATGGGCATGGGATGAATCATTTAATATAGTAGCAGCAAATCAAGCTAAGGAAATATATGCAAAGGATAATCCTGATGTAGATATTGAAGTTGTAACAATGTCACAAGATGATATCGTGGCAAAACTTAATACAAGCCTTTCTTCAGGATCATATGAAGGATTACCAAATGTAGTTTTAATTGAGGATTATAAAATACAAGGATATCTTCAAGCATATCAAGATGAATTTGCAGATCTTTCATCTGTAGCAAATGCAAGTGATTTTGCTGATTATAAAACAGGTGTAAATATTATAGACGGAAAATTATATGGTATTCCTTTTGATAGTGGTGTTGCAGCAACTTTCTATAGAGTTGACTTAATAGAAGAAGCTGGGTATACAAAAGAGGACATGCAAAATTTAACTTGGGAAAAGTATATTGAAATAGGTAAAGCAGTTAAAGAAAAAACTGGAGTTGCAATGTGTACTTTAGATCCAAGTGATATAGGACAAGTCAGAATGATGTTACAAAGTGCAGGTGCATGGTATACAGGCGAAAATGGTGAAGTTACTATAGCTGGTAATCAAGAATTAAAGGATGCTATAAAGATATATAAAGATTTAACTGAAGCTGGAATTACTAAACAAGTTGCTGAATGGGATCAATTCGTTGGCGCTTTCAATAATGGTGAAGTTGCATCAGTTGTAACTGGATGTTGGATAGCTCCTTCAATTAAGAAGGCTGAAGATCAAAGTGGTAAATGGGCAATAGCTGAATTCCCTAAGATGGCTAGCAACTCTAATTCTGTAAATGCATCTTCAATCGGTGGTGCAGGTTGGTATGTACTTAAGAATGTTGGTAACTCTGAAACTGCTGTAGATTTTGTTGGTAAAACTTTTGCTTCTAGCACAGATTTAATGAATAACTTAGCTAAAGACATAAATTTAGTAAGTACATTAAATGCAGCTGCAAGCTGTCCTAACTATAATGCAGGTGATGAGTACTTTGGTGGACAAGAAATATTCAAGGATTTAGCAGAGTGGACAGCAGAAGTACCTTCAGTTAATTATGGGTTACACACATATGCAATTGAAGATATTATGACTGAAGCTATGCAATCAATTCTTCAAGGTGCAGATATAGATGAAACATTAAATACTTTCCAAGGACAAATCGAAGCTGCCGTAGCTCAATAATAATAGCTTATAGCTAGGTTGTTCTAACTAAATAACCATTTACTAAAGTAAAGATTAGTAAATGGTTATTTATATATAAGGAGGAATATATGAAGATTAAAAGAAAAAACACAGAAATAAATTATAAATTAAATAGAAAAGCATGGCTATTTGTTATACCAAGTATAGTTCTAATAGTTGCATTTGTATTTTATCCTATGGTACAAGCGTTTATAACGTCACTTCAAGGGGGAATGGGTAATAACTTAACATTTGTAGGATTGGATAATTATAAGAGATTATTAACAGATTCAACATTTAGAAAAGCATTATTTAATACGGTATTATACTTAATTATTCAAGTTCCTATAATGATTATACTTGCACTTGTAATATCTGCAATGTTAAATGATAAAAGATTAAAGGCTAGAGGATTTTTTAGAACAGCAATTTTCTTGCCTTGCGTAACATCATTAGTAGCTTACTCAATAGTATTTAAGAGTTTATTTGCTACAGATGGATTCATAAATGCATTTTTAATGAACATAAATTTAATTTCAGAGCCAATATCTTGGGTAACTCATCCTGTTTGGGCTAAAATACTTATTATAATAGCAATAACTTGGAGATGGACAGGCTATAACATGGTATTTTATTTAGCCGGAATGCAATCTATAGATGATTCTATATATGAAGCTGCTGATATAGATGGAGCTAGTGCTTTTGTAAAATTTAAAACTATCACACTTCCACTTTTAAAACCGATAATATTATTTACAACTATAAATTCTACCATTGGAACACTACAGTTATTTGATGAAGTTGTAAATATAACAGGAGGAGGACCTGCTAACGCAACTGTTACTATATCTCAATATATTTATAACTTATTGTTTAAGTATTCACCAAACTTTGGATATGCAGCAGCAGTTTCTTACGTAATACTATTCCTTATAGTAATACTATCATTTATTCAATTAAAAGTAGGAGGAGATAAGAATGAATAGTAAAAAGAGAATTGTAAGTATTTTTAAATATATAGTATTAAGCATATTATCATTTATATCGATTTTTCCGTTTATTTGGATGCTTATAGCAATTACTAATAAATCAGTAGATATTACTAAGGGGACATTGATACCTGGAGGATATTTCTTTGAAAATCTTAAGAATCTTTTAGCTTCTGATTTACAGTATGCTACAGCTTTTAAGAATTCTTTAGTTATAGCTGTATTAACTACAACTTTTGCTATGATTGTTTCATCAGCAGCTGGATATGCTTTTGAAGTTTATAAAACAAAAACTAGAGATAGAATTTTTAACTTTATTTTATTATCAATGATGGTTCCATTTGCAGCATTAATAGTACCTTTATTTAGAATGTTTAGTAAGTTTAATAAGGTAGGTGCTTTAAAAGGGATTTCATTAAATACTCATGGAGCAGTAATAGTAGTTTCAGTAGCTACAGCATTTTTAATATTCTTCTTTAGACAAAATACTAAGACATTCCCAAAGGATTTAATAGAGGCAGCTCGTATTGATGGTTTAGGAGAATTTAGTATATTCTTTAGAATATTTATGCCAACTATGAAATCTACTTATGCAGCAGCTATAATAGTAACATTTATGACAAGTTGGAATAATTATATGTGGCCATTAATATCTTTACAATCACCAGATAAGAGAACTTTACCATTAGTAATATCAGCTTTAGGTTCATCTTATACTCCTGATTATGGAATGATTATGATGGCAGTTGTAATTGCAACATTACCAACGGCATTAATATTCTTCTTAATGCAAAAGCACTTTGTAGCTGGAATGACTGGGTCAGTAAAAGGATAAGTTGTATATGCCTCTGAGTTTGACCAAAATATTGGATTGACCTCAGAGGAAATTTAATAGTTAAAAGGAGAGAAGAGATATGATAAAAACACCAAGTATAGAATGGCTATCTAATCCGGAAATTTTTAGAGTAAATAGAATAGATGCACATTCAGATCATTTATATTATGAAAATAAAGAAGATATTAAACTAGGATATGATATGCCTTTAAGACAATCTCTAAATGGAAAGTGGAGATTTGCATACGCAGTAAATCAAGATGAAAGAATTAAAGATTTTTATAAAGACGATTATGATTGTAGTAATTTTGATTATATAAATGTACCTGGACATATACAAATGCAAGGATATGATAAGTGCCAGTATATAAATACTATGTATCCTTGGGATGGACATGATGAGCTAAGACCTCCTCATATATCAAAGACTTATAATCCAGTAGGAAGCTATGTTAAGCATTTTACAGTAAAGGAAGAACTAAAAAATAAGAAGACATTTGTATCTTTCCAAGGTGTAGAAACTGCTTTTTATGTATGGTTAAACGGTGAATTTATAGGTTACAGTGAAGATACATTTACTCCATCAGAGTTTGATATAACTGATTACTTAAGAGATGGAGAAAATAAGCTAGCAGTAGAAGTATATAAGAGAAGTAGTGCAAGCTGGATTGAAGACCAAGATTTCTGGAGATTCTCAGGAATATTCAGAGATGTATATCTTTATGCTATACCAGAGTGGCATGTAGATAATATATTTGTTAAGGCTGGATTAGATGATTCTTATACTAATGGTATTTTAAATTTAGATTTAAATATTAAATTTAATAAGGACTGTTTTGTAAATATATATTTAGAAGATAAAGAAGGAAATTCAATATGTTCTTTAGATAAAGTACAAGCTCAAGATATTTTAAATAAAGAGATTATTTTAGATAAAGTAAATCAATGGAGTGCTGAATCTCCATACCTTTATAATTTATATATTGAATTAGTAGATGAAAATGATGAGTTAATAGAAATTATTAAACAAAGAGTTGGATTTAGAAGATTTGAGTTAAAAGATAATATAATGCATTTAAATGGTAAGAGAATATTATTTAAAGGTGTAAATAGGCATGAATTCAACTGTAAAACAGGAAGAGCTATAACGAAAGAGGATATGTTATGGGATATTAAATTCTTAAAGCAGCACAATATAAATTCAGTAAGAACTTCACATTATCCTAATAACTCAATGTGGTATGACTTATGTGATGAATACGGAATATATTTAATAGATGAAGCTAACTTAGAAAGTCATGGTTCATGGCAGAAGATGGGTAAATGTGAGCCTTCATGGAATATTCCAGGGTCTTTACCAGAATGGAAGGATGTTGTTGTAGATAGAGCTGAATCAATGTTTGAAAGAGATAAAAACCACCCATCAATTTTAATATGGTCTTGTGGGAATGAATCTTATGCAGGATCAAATATTTTAGAGATGACTAAGTATTTCCATAAAAAAGATGATAGTCGTTTAGTTCATTATGAAGGAGTATTCTGGAATAGAGAATTTGATGAAATAAGTGATATGGAAAGTAGAATGTATGCAAAGCCAGCAGAAATAGAAGAGTATTTAAATAATGACCCTAAAAAGCCATATATTAGTTGTGAATACATGCATGCCATGGGAAATTCTTGTGGAGGATTAAATTTATATACTGAATTAGAAGAGAAATACCCTATGTATCAAGGTGGATTTATTTGGGATTATATAGATCAAGCAATAGAAGTAACTGATGAAAATGGAGAAAGTAAGTTAGTTTACGGTGGAGATTTTGATGATAGAGCAACTGATTATTGCTTCTGCACCGATGGAATAATTTATGCAGACAGAACAATATCACCTAAATCACAAGAAGTAAAATATCTATTCTCAAATATAAAAATAAAACCTGATAATAAAGGTATTATTATAAAAAATAACAACCTATTTGAAGGAACTGAAAATTATGAGTTTATATGCTATATTGAACATGAAGGAAATAGGATTTTTGAAAAAACTATAGTAGAAGATGTTGCTGCAGGCACAGAAAAATATGTAGAAATAGATTATCCAAATATTGAAAAAAATGTCGAGGTTACTTATAATGTATCTATGATATTAAAAGAGGATACTTTATGGGCAACTAAAGGATATGAAGTAGCTTTTGGACAAGCTGTTTATACTAATTTAGATAACTTAGAGAGTAAAGATAATGATGATAAGTTAGAAGTAGTTCATGGAGATGTAAATATTGGGGTTAAAGGTAAAGGTTTTAGTATGATGTTCTCTATACAAGAGGGTGGATTAATATCACTTCGTTATGATGATAAGGAGTATATTACTAGGGCACCAAAAACTTCATTCTTCAGAGCAACTACCGATAATGATAGAGGCAATGGACATAACTTTAGATGTTCACAATGGCAGATAGCTGGATTACATCAAAGATTAGTTGATTTTAAATTAAATGAAGAAGAAAATAAAGTGATTTTAGAATATAAGTTTATAATGCCAACAAGTATTGAAACTACAAATACAGTTATATATACAGTTACTCCTGATGGTGCAATAAATGTGAACTTAAAGTACAAAGGAGTAGAAGGTATGAGTGAAATACCTTTATATGGTATGGATTTCAAACTAAAAAAAGAGTTAGGTAATTTTAAATATTATGGTTTAGGACCAGATGAAAATTACATTGACCGTAATGAAGGAACTAGACTTGGGGTATTTGAAAATACAGCTATGAATAATATGTCAAAATATCTAATTCCTCAAGAGTGTGGAAACAGAACAGGAGTTAGATGGGTAAAGGTAACTGATGATAATGGTAAAGGATTATGCTTTAAATATGATAAAAAACCATTTGAGTTAAGTGTATTACCTTATAGTGCATATGAAATAGAAAATGCAATGCATATTGATGAATTACCTAAAGTGAATTATACATGGGTGCGTATAATAGCTAAACAAATGGGTGTTGGTGGAGACGATAGCTGGGGAGCACCAGTTCATGATCAATACTTAATACCATCTAATGAAGATATAGATTTCAGTTTTACTGTAACAAGGGTATAAAATAGACCTTCGGGGTCCAATTTTTGGACCCCGAAGGTCCAGAAAATTTCCAGGGGCAAATTGTAAAGGATGGGTAAATAGTATGGGAAAATGTAGGGTATTAATTGTAGAAGATGAATTTATTATGCGTCAAGGAATAAAACACATGATAAATTGGGAGGGTGAAGGTTTTACAATAGTTGGAGAAGCTGTAAATGGGAAAGAGGCATTAGATATAATTGAGGAAGTAAGTCCAAATATTATTATATCTGATATAGTGATGCCTATATTAGATGGTGTTGATTTTTCAAAGCTAGTACAGAAAAAATACCCAGAAATACAGATTATCATTCTTAGTAGTTATGATAAATTTGAATATGTAAAAAGTACTTTGTTAAGTGGAGCTGTGGATTATATATTAAAGCCTACGCTAACTCCATCAAATTTAATAATAACTTTGAATAAAGCGGTAAATAGAATTCCAGGAATGGAGCTAATAAAAAATGATAAGGAAGATTATCATAGTTTTATAGAAAAATTTATTCTAGGTTATGAAAACGTATTAAATGAGAGTGTATTTTTAAATATTTTTCCTAACAGCTGCTTTAGGATATTTGGAATTGATATAAAAAACTTACGTGGGAAAAATGAAGAGTATATTCAAGAGATTATAGGAAAGTTAGATGAATTTTTCAAAAGTAATAAAGAGTATAAAAATATAAAATTATTAATAAATGATAGGATTTTA
>OLNJ01000700.1_pt1 | contig 24775 bp, 20 predicted proteins | sample 1672191 | NCBI WGS metagenome assembly OLNJ01 (sample SAMEA3136657, study PRJEB25190) | human gut metagenome | biome: human gut; feature: human-associated habitat; material: faeces | place: Austria | collected 2013 | reverse complement strand
AGTCTTTCGTCCTAAAAAATTCTTTAGGACGAAAGACATATCTTCCGCGTTACCACCTAAATTGGTTATTACTAACCCACTTAATTGAAAATATAGCTCCAAAGCTTCCTTCAGCATTATTAAATATCAGGTTCTCACCAGCCCTAACTCTCTTTGATTTAATTAAGTGCTTACTCTTCTTTTTCATCGCTTTATATAAAATTATCTCTTTGGTATATTATTCACATATACCAGATTAATTATACAATTATGCATTTTTATTGTAAAGAGTAAATCAGTTACAAATTAAAAATGACAAATGATAAATTATTTTTTAAATTATAAAGTAAATAATAAACAATACAGCTAATCCATACATTACCGGATGTACTTCCTTATATTTTTTCTTTGCTAACATAAGTATTACATATGTCAAGAATCCAAATGCAATTCCTTCCCCTATACTGTATGTTAAAGGCATTAATATTATAGTCAAAAATGATGATATTGCTATTTCACTCTTGTTCCATTCAACATCTGCTACAGACATAAACATCAATGATCCTACTATTATTAAAGCAGGTGCTGTAACTTGAGTGGTTATTACCGATAACAATGGTGAAAAGAATAAAGATATTAAGAACATTACTCCAACAACTACACTTGAAAATCCAGTTTTAGCCCCAACTGCTATTCCTGACAAAGATTCTGAATAAGATGTTGTATTAGTTGTTCCTAAAACAGCTCCCACGCAAGTAGCCACGGAATCTGCCAATAATGCTTTTGAACCACCTTCTACAGAACCATCTTTCTTAATTAAACCTATTTTTGAACCTACTGCTACAATTGTTCCAGCAGTATCAAAAAAGTCCATAAATAAGAATGTGAATATAACCATAATCATTTGTGGATTAAAGATATTACCTAAATTCTTAACTGCTACTCCAAAAGTAGGCGCTATTGATGGTGGTATAGAAATTATTGCTTTTGGTACATCTACTAATCCAAATATCATACCAACACATACTGTTACAACCAATCCAATAAATATAGCTATTTTATTTCCTCTCACCATTAACACTGCCATAACTATTAACCCAAATATCGCCAACAATACTGATGGTTCAGTTAAATTTCCTAATGCTACAAATGTTGCTGGATCTGCTACTACTATTCCAGCATTTTTAAATCCAATAAAAGCTATAAAAAGTCCAATTCCTGCACTTACTGCATATTTAAGATTATTAGGAATTGCCTTAATTACTGTTTCTCTAAATCCTGTTATAGATAAAATTATAAAGATTATTCCTGATGCCAAAACTCCTGCCATAGCAGTTTGCCATGGAATATTCATACCTAAACATACACTAAACGTAAAAAATGCGTTTAATCCCATACCTGGTGCTAAAGCCATTGGAAATTTTGCATATATTCCCATAATCAATGTTCCTATGGCTCCTGCTAATGCTGTAGCTACAAATACTGCCTCTTTAGGCATTCCAGTATTAGATAACACTTCTGGAATTACAAATAACGTATAAGCCATTGTTAAAAAAGTTGTTAATCCACCGATTAACTCTGTTTTAAAATTAGTTCCTTTTTCTTTAAATTGAAAATAATTAGAAATGAAATTCATCTTTTGTTCCCCCTTATGCCTTTGTAATCAAAGCATCTATCGTATAAGGGATAATAGATATGTAAATAGATACACATATATGTATATCGACATATCGTAGTCAAATCATTTAAGGCGATTTGGTAGAAACTGTTGGACCATATTACCAACTTTATACGATAAAAGTGATTACTTTTAATATGAAGCACGCTACTAATATAATTCGTAAGCGCAAAATAATTTCTCTAAATCAACGTGTACCTTTATTAAGTATAGATTTAGGATTTCATATATTGTATTTATACTAAACTACTTTTAATTTCTTGTCCACTTTTAAAAATTGTAAATATTTTTTGTCTTAAAAATTTAATTAAATAAAAAAATGCTATCAAATAACATGATAGCATCTTACAAATATGTTAACTTATTAATTATTTAGCTTGATCTAGAGCATCTTGAACTGCGTCTAAGTAACCTTTAACTTTTATTGTAACTCCTGATACTGCATCAGTGTTTCCTTCGTCATTTGTTAAAGTTACTTTGCTTAAATCAAAGTCGTTAGCTACGATGAACTCTTCTAATAAGTCAGCTTGTTCGTGCCATTTCTTTCCTGGTTCATTTTTCATATCATAAGCACCTGATTTAGAAGCTTCTGATTTCATTGATCCATCAGCTTGTTTAACATCAATGTCTACTGCTACTGCTTTACCATTTTCAAATTGAACAGTTGCCATAGTTACATTTCCTTTTGAATCTTCTATTTTTCCAACTTTTTCTCCTGTAAATCCTTTAGATCCACATCCTGTTAATGCCATAGCTGCTAATAATGTAACTGCGATTACTTTCTTTTTCATAAATATTATCCCCCTAAAAAATAATTTTATTAATCGTTATCATGATAAGATTGTACAACAAATTTGTTATTTTTTCAACACGATTGTTAAAATTAACACAACTTTACCTGCTTATCAATTATCGGTTATTTTTTTACCACTTTATTATTTGTATGACTATTTTTTTATCATTTTATCATTTTTCTTTAAATTTCACCCAATTCTTTTTTACTAAATTAAAAAATCTTATTCGCTAGTCTTATGTTTTTTCTATACTTCTAATGTTATTTATAAAATTGATTTAACTATAATTTACTTGAAAAATAAAAAGACCACTTGTGTGGTCTTTAATTTTATATTTTGCTTAGTATTAAGTTAGCAAGATCATGGGCCATTTTATCGATTTCTTCTTGATTTTCACCTTCAAGCATAACTCTTATTAGAGGTTCAGTTCCTGATGCTCTTATTAACACTCTACCTTTTCCATTAAGCTTAGCTTCAATTTCCTTAATAGAGTTTATTATTTCTTCATCTTCTAAGTATATATTCTTCTTATCATTAGTAACTCTAGCATTTACTAATACTTGAGGTAGCTCTTTCATTATTCCAGCTAATTCACTTAAAGTTTTTCCTGTATGCTTTTTAATAGATGCAACTTGAAGTGCTGTTAATAATCCATCTCCAGTTGTATTATGTTCTAAGAATATTATATGTCCTGATTGTTCTCCCCCTAAAACATATCCATTCTTAAGCATTTCTTCTAATACGTATCTATCTCCAACTTTAGTCTTAATAGTCTTTATATTTTCTTTCTTACAAGCTATATCTAGACCAAGGTTACTCATCACAGTTACTACTAAAGTATCATCCTTTAACTTTCCTTCGTCTTTTAAGTGCTTAGCACATAAAGTTAAGATATAATCTCCATGAATTAAATTTCCTTTTTCATCAACAGCCATACATCTATCTGCATCACCATCAAAAGCAAATCCTAAATCACAATTCTTTCTTACAACATAATCCATTAATTCTTCTGGATGAGTTGATCCACAAGCATCATTAATATTTTCTCCATCTGGATTATCATTGATTACTCTAACTACTGCACCTAACTCTCTAAATGCCTTAACTGCTGCTTCGTAAGCTGCTCCATTAGCACAATCTAATCCAACTCTTACTCCTTTTAAATCACCTGTAATAGTTGACTTAACAAAATCTATATATTCATCTAACGCTCTTGGTTCAGTACTACATCTACCTATAGCTCCTCCTATTGGTGATGGAACCTCTGCGAAGTTACTTTCTATAACTCTTTGTATTTCATCTTCTATACTATCATCTAATTTATATCCTCTATTATCAAAGAACTTTATTCCATTATCTTGAACTGGATTATGAGATGCTGAAATCATTACTCCTGCATCAGCATTATATTTTCTTGTTAAATAAGCTACTGCTGGTGTTGGTACAACTCCTAACAATACAGCCTCTGCTCCTACTGAAAGTATCCCTGCAACTAAAGCTGCTTCTAACATATCACCTGATATTCTTGTATCCTTAGCTACTAGTATCTTTGGTTTATGTGTACCTTCTGTTAAAACATAAGCTCCAGCTCTTCCTAAACTATAAGCAATATCTGCAGTTAATTCAGTGTTTGCTACACCTCTTACTCCATCAGTTCCAAACATTCTACTCATTTAAATTACCTCACTTATTTTTATTGTATATACTTTAATGAACTAGTAAAACCCCACTATAGTATACATCGTATTCCTTTAATTTACAACTTGATAACAAAATCGTCTATTTATAATATATTATATCCATAAGTTAGTATTCAAATTTAAACTTTAGTTATTTGAACTTATAATTAATATATTTCATCATTCTCATCATCGTCATCAAAATTTTCTTTGCAAATATCACTGCTTATATTAAAAGTTTTGTTATAAATATTTTTTGTAGGAATTATCCAAGCTTCTCCTATCCCAGTATATATATCAACCTTATCATCATTATCAGATATATCCCTAATTATAGTATTTCCAGAACTCTCTACTGATAATTTTACATTTCCTGTTCTCAATACTACTAAATCATCTTTTACTACTAGTTTATCTTTATAAAGTTTACATCTTAATATCTCACTTTCAGGTACTGGAATTTTTAATAAAACTATGCCACTTCCTTTTAGCTTCAATTGAACAATATCCTCATCATCTTCTTTCATTTGAGATGTCCTTTTCATAATTTTATATATTTCAATTTCCTCTTCACAAGCATAAAATATATTATCATCTATTATTACTTCATCATCTTCTAACTCTACCAACGTAAAATATTCAAGGGTTTGTTCTAAAAACACCTCCCCTTTACCTTCAATTATTGGTTTAATCATAGATTCATCTATTTTTTTATTTTTAAATAACCTCTGTGAAAATTTAGATGTAACTTCTATATTACTTTTTATAGAAACGTCACCTTTCATAAAGCTTAAAGCTCCAGGCTGTACTTTAACCGAACTATTATCTAAGATTATTCTAGCTTGCTTAAGAGTTATCCCATAATTCTGTAATCTATTTATATTTATTGTATTCTCAATCGAACTTACTCCACTTAAGTTTTCATACTCAAGTATTTGAAAAGTTGAATCATTAATCATTTCTGAAATCATAGTTAATTTATTATTAATATTAACAGTTGTTCTCATCCTCTTCACCCCTTGTCCAAATTCTTGACAAGTATTTAATTTTTAATACGAATTAATATCATTTCTTTAGTTATCCATCCACTTAAATAAACTTAATTGCTTCATATGCAGATATATAGAGTTGAAATTATATATATTAATAACAAAAAAGAGCAAGACTCATTTTAGTTAAGAATTAATTCTTAACTTTAAATATTGTCTTGCACTTTAATTTTATATTATCTTAAACGTACTTTTTTGCTTTTTCTTCTCCACTAAGAACTCTAATTGCCCCTTGTGCTAATGCTAACAATTCATCTTCTCCTGGATATACTACTATTGGTGCAATCCATCCTACATACGAATTTATATCATCACATACTTTTTTTCCATAGGCAATTCCACCTGTCAAAATAATAGCATCGACTTTGCCCATTAATACTGTTGCCATACTTCCAATTTCTTTTGAAATTTGATATATAAATGCATCATATATTAATGATCCGTACTTATCTCCTTCTTGCTTTAGCTTTAATACATCTCTTGCATCGTTAGTATTTAAATATGCTACATAGCCACCTTTACCAACTATCTTACTAAATACCTGAGATTCTGTATATTTCCCACTATAACACATCTTTATTAAATCACCTACAGGAACTGATCCTGCACGTTCTGGTGAGAATGGTCCATCACCATCTAATGCATTATTAACATCTATAACTCTTCCATTTTTATGAGCTCCAACAGAAACTCCTCCACCCATATGAACAACTATTAAATTAAGATTTTCATATCCTTTGTTAGTTTCTTTTCCATATCTCTTTGCTACAGCTTTTTGATTTAAAGCATGAAATTTACTCTTTCTTGGTAATTCAGGCATTCCTGAAATCCTTGCAATATCTTGAAGTTCATCTACTACTACTGGATCAACTATAAAAGCCTTTATTCCTAATTCATCAGCTATTTCCTTCGATAATATTCCCCCTAAATTAGATGCATGTTGACCTTGTACTCCTGCTTTTAGATCTTCTATCATAGACTCATCAACTTCATAAGTTCCTCCTGGCATAGGTTTAAGCATTCCACCTCTACCAACTACAGCATCTAAAGTAGTTATATCAAATTTCTTATTTTTCAACACATCTAAAATAACATTCTTTCTAAAACTTTTTTGGTCATAAATAGTTTTATAAGAAAGAATCTCTTCTGCTGAATGCCTTAAAGTTTCAACTAAAACTTCATGTTCTCCATCATATACTCCTATCTTAGTTGATGTTGACCCTGGATTTATTATAAGTAATCTGTATGACATTTCTCAATCTCCCTCTTTATCCGTTTATTTCTTTGATTCTGCAACTAATGCTGCTAAAGCTATAGAATTTACCTTAGTTTCACAACTGTCAGCTCTAGATGTCAAAATAACTGGAGCTGATGTTCCTACTAAAATACCACCATTCCTAGTTTTCGCTGTATATGTTAATGCTTTATACATTACATTCGCAGCCTCAATATTTGGAAATAATAATATGTCTGCTTTTCCAGCAACCTCACCTTTTATACCCTTATGATGAGCTGCCTCTTCAGATAACGCATTATCTAACGCTAATGGTCCATCTACTATACATCCCTTTATTTGACCTCTATCATTCATCTTAGATAAAAGTGATGCATCTACTGTTGCCGGCATATCTGTATTCACAACTTCTACAGCACAAATTGGAGCTACCTTTGGGTACTCAATACCACAAGCTTTCGCTACCATCACTGAATTATTAATAATCTGAGCTTTTGCCTTAATGTCTGGATAAGTATTAAATGCTGCGTCTGTAAGTAATATAAGTCTATCTATACCATCGATTTCAAATACTGCAACATGAGACATAAGCTTTCCTGTTCTTAATCCTACTTCCTTATTTAATACACCTCTTAAAAATGTAGCTGTATCTATAAGACCTTTCATTACCATATCAGCTTGTCCAGTAGATACTAACTCCATAGCTTTCAATGTAGCTTTTTGTGGATCCTCTTCGTCTATTATTTCAAATTTACTTAAATCCATATCAATATTTTTAGCTATTTTTTCAATTTTAGCCTTATCTCCTACTAGAATTGAATCTACAACTCCTCTATCTTTTGCTAAATTAACAGCTTCTAAGACAGGTTCATCTTGAGCTACCGCTACAGCTAATTTCTTAGTACTTACAGCCTTTAATTGTGAAAATAATTCTTCAAAATTCTTTCCCATATAACACCTCATACTATTCCATAATTTTCTTTATTTAATTATTTGTTTACCCATTAACCATTATACCATCATTTTACTATTTTAAAATTATTTGTAATAAAAAAATCCTGAAAATAAACTTTTCAGGATTTTTTACTATATTTAATAACACTTATATTTTCCTATTATTCTTTCTGCTACTTTTATTCCATCAACTGCTGCTGATATTATTCCTCCAGCAAATCCAGCTCCTTCACCTGCTGGATATAATCCATGCATAGATATACTTTCAAGATTTTCATTTCTTGTTATTCTTACTGGAGCAGATGTTCTAGTTTCTATTCCTGTAAGAACAGCATCAGCTCTTCCATACCCTTGTATTTTCTTATCAAAGTTAACTACACCTTCTTTTATAGCTTCAACTACATAACTCGGTAAGCACCCTCTCATATCAACTAATTCATATCCTGGCTTATAACTAGGATTTACAGCTCCTAATTTAGTAGATTTTCTATCATTTAAGAAATCACCTAATAACTGAACTGGTGCATTATAATTACTTCCTCCAAGTTTAAAGGCTAAACTTTCATAATGCCTTTGGAATTCCATACCTCTTAATACATCATTTCCTTCAAAGTCCTCTGGACTAACTGTAACTACTAAAGCAGAGTTTGCATTTTCTAAATCTCTAGCATGATAACTCATTCCATTTGATACTAATCTATTCTCCTCTGAAGAAGCTGCAACAACAACTCCACCTGGACACATACAGAATGAATAAACCCCTCTATTTAAATCTTTACTTTGATATGTAAGTTTATAATCTGCCGCTTTTAATCTCGGATGATTATGATATTTTCCATACTGAGAAATATTTATCATTTCTTGTGGATGTTCTATTCTTACACCTACTGCAAAAGCCTTTGGCTCCATAAATACACCAATTTCTTTTAACATCTCATATGTATCTCTTGAACTATGTCCTAAAGCTAAAACTAGAGCATCACAAGGTATTTCTTCGCCATTCACTATTATGCTCTTTATTTTTCCATCTTTCCCATTTATGTATTCAAGCTTTGAAGAGAACATAACTTCTCCACCAAATGCTATAATCTTTTTTCTTATATTCTTAACTACATCTTTTAATATATCAGTTCCAACGTGTGGCTTAGCTTCATATATAATTTCAGCAGGTGCACCAGCTGAAACTAATTGCTCTAAAACATAGTCGCATCTTTTATCTTTAATTCTTGTAGTTAATTTTCCATCTGAAAATGATCCGGCTCCCCCTTCTCCAAACTGAACATTAGATTCTAGGTTTAGTTCTCCATTATCCCAAAATCTTTTTACTGTTTCAGTTCTTTTATCTACATCTTCTCCTCTTTCTATAACTAAAGGTCTATATCCTTTTTCAGCTAACATTAACGCTGCAAATAACCCAGCTGGACCTAGACCTACTACAATAGGTCTACTATTAAGTTCTTCAGTTCCAGGTTCTACATCTGGATCATACTTTGTATCATCTATTTTTACATTGTTATCATGAAGTCTATCAACAATTTTCTTTTCATTTTTATGATTAACTTCAATAGCATATGTAAACTTAATATTATTTTTATTTCTTGCATCTAAACTTTCTTTTATAATTTTAAAGTTTTCTATTTCATCAATTGAAATCTTTAATTTCTTACTTACTCTTTTCTTTAAAACTTCTATATTATCATCTAGTCCAAGTACTATATTATTAATTCTTATAGTCATATAATCACCTTTCAAATTGTTATTTATGAAACTACAACCGTTATAGTAATAATTTCCACTTGCAAAATTATAATTCATTCTGTAAAAATTTATTTAAATAAATGACAGATTTTGAATTTAACTTCTGTATACTTTCTTATAGTTCTATATTTTATCATATCTTAATTATTAATACAGTTTTTTATAAAAAAATAAAGCCTGCTATTAAGCTGACTTTATTCATTAAGCATAACTTATAAATTTCTAATTATTCATAAAAAACTACTCTGTTGGCGTAGTTTCCGTAACTACTTTTTCTAAATTAAATGATACTTTATCTAGAACTTCTAATCTAACTTTATCATTAGGAGAATTTAATGTTATCGCTGGATATTCAGTAAATTGCCCTGCTTCAGTATAACTTGATAAATCTAAGTTAGCTGTTATAGATTCTGCAGTTATATTCTTTATATCTTCTTCATAACCAATAACCTTAACTCTTACTGTCTTATTTGCAACATCAAGATTTAATCCGTCAACAACTCCATTTAAAGCAACATCTACAGTTACTTCTTTACTTGATTCATTTTCTACAGTAATAGTTACAGAAACACTATTAACATCTCCTAAATTAACTTGTACTTTATCTGGTATTTTTAAATCTACATCTATAGTTGTATCACCTGTAATATTTGATAAATTTACTGGATTAGTTTCAATAACATCAATAGTATCTAAAATTTCTTTAGGACCACTTAATTCTACTTCTTTGTAATTTGATGTAAAATCCTTTAATCTTATTCCACTTATTAATTCACCTACTGTATTTACTTTAACTGGAACAATTTTGCCTTCATTTACATTTATCGTAGCATCAATCGTATCTTGAGATAATGTAACATTATCAACCTTATTTCCATTTTCATCTACTGGATATAAATGATAACTTTTTGAAATAGTTTCACTTAAATTATATTCTTCCCCTCTAGCTACTACAGAGGCAACATTATCTATAGCTGATTTTGGTCCACTGATAGTTACTTTGTCATTACCAAATTCTATTGGTGCAACATAATATGTTGGTTTAGCTATTATATTTATATCAGAGGTTATTTCTATATCCTTTTTAACATACTCCTCTATATATATAGTTAGAGTCAATGAACTATTATTTTTTATTGCTACTCTAGCCGGTGAATCCACTATATGAACTGGGATTTTATTAGCTCCAATCTTATATGCATATTCGCTTAAATCTATTACAATCTCAAAATCATCCTTATTTATTTTACGCAAATCTTGAGTTGTTCCTTCAATCTTTAGGTTAACAAAAAATTGCTGATTAGGTGCTAATGTTAGATTAGAATCTTTAAGCACTCCTTCGTTCATAAGTTGAACCGGCACTTTATTTATATCTTGTGTCTTAATTGGATTTTCAACATTTGTCACATAAAACCATAAAGCTATGGATAACAAAAGACATACCATTTGAACTATTGCTTTTTGTTTATTATTCCAGTTATCCATAATTTCACCTTCTTGCCTGCTGTTTTAACTCTCTTTTCTTCTCTATGCTCCATTATCTTTAATAAAACTACTCTTAATTTTTCTTTATCATAATTTCTAGTCAATCTACCATTGATAGCTAATGATATTGTTCCTGTTTCTTCAGAAACTATTATTACTATTGCATCTGATATTTCAGATAACCCAATGGCCGCTCTATGTCTAGTTCCAAGTTTTTTATTGATATCTTTATTTCCTGTTAAAGGTAACACACACCCTGCTGCTAATATCTTATTCTTCCCTATAATCGTTGCACCATCATGTAATGGCGTATTCACTACAAATATATTTTCTAAAAGGTTGGCTGAAATTCGTGCATCTAATACAGTTCCATTAGATATTATTTCAGCAAGCCCAGTACTTTGCTCAATAACTATTAATGCTCCTGTCTTTGTTTCAGCTAAATTAGATACTGCTGTTACTATTTCTTTTACATATATATTTCTCTTCTCACTATCTTCAAAACCATATACATCTTCAAAAGCACTTCTTCCTAAATGCTCTAATGCTCTTCTTATTTCTGGTTGAAAAATAATAACTACCGATAATACTCCTATAGTTAATGTCTTATTCAATATAAAATTCAACATAGTTAATTTTAATAACCCACTTATAGGAATTAAAATTACTATAAAAACTATACCTTTCAATAATTGTTCTGCTCTAGTTTCTTTTATGAGCATATATCCTTTATAAAAAATAAATGCAACTACTAAAATATCCACTATAGACATTATTGAAATATTTGCTAGTGAATTTGTAACCACTGTAAAAAATTCTTGCATTTAGTCCACCACCATAATTTTTCTAATTAAAATTATACACCATTATTCCAAATCTTAGTATAAGAAATTTTATTTTATTATTTTTCCTTAACTTATTAATATTTATTTATTTTCACTAATATAAATTTATGTAAAGAATACTTTTTGGAGGTGTATATAATGGAAATTTTTAAAACTAAACTTCGTGAAAACAAAAAGTTTATATTAATTATATTCTTGGTACTTTTACTGGCATTTATATCTATAGCATTTATTTATAATTATAAATTTAAAAATAACAATTCTAAATCTAATACATTTGATTATATAGTTGAAGAAATAAATGCTATAAATAATTCAATCAAAGACTATCCTACTGAATTTAATCTAAACAATGAAAGCATAGTTACTTCTCTTAGAAATAATATAAATAATTTAGAAACAATTAAAAATGATTTACGTGCTTTAATTATTCTAGATGATTACACTAGAGATATATCTTCAAAAATTCTCTCATCTATAGAGTCTGCCCAAACTTTATATAATTGTTGTATTTCATCTCTAGAATATCAAAATATATCATCTTCTTCTGAATATGTAACTAAAATAAATGAACAACAATTTGATTTATTAAAAAGTTATAGCGATTTAAATTATTTAGGCATAGACATAAAATTCAATGATAGCTCTTTAGTCTTTTTTGATAAGTTGATAAATTACTTGAATAATTTAGAAATTGTTACTAAAAAAAATAATATTAGTACATCTCAAGGTGAAGCATTTATGAAGAACTTCAAAACTGCTGTTAATAATTTTTCTGAATTAGTTGAAGATCTTGAGCCTGCTATATCAAAAGTCCGAGAAGACAATAGATCATTTGACTCTATACTTAATGATATAGCTGATAAAGAAAGTAAATTCTTAAATATAAAAAGCAATATTAATAGTATATCTATTCCTGAAGGCTATTTATCATATTACAATGCTTTAATTGACACCTTTAACTTATACTCTAACTATTTAAAAACATTAAAAGTAGCTATAATATTTGAAAAATCATCTACTAATTATAAAGATAATAAAGATTCTATAGATAAGAATTATGAGAATGCTTTTTCTAAACTTGACGATGTAAATGACTCATTAAACTCTTTAAATAAGTCTTTAGAAAATTTTTAGTATTAATTTTCTTCTTTTGGGTAAAAATATTGTTTGATTGGGTTATATCCAAAAGGAGGTTTTTATGAAAAAATTCAAACAAATATTTTCTTTTATTTTGACCCTTTCCCTTTCAGTACTATATAGTTATCCTAAATTTGCTTCTGAAAATGATATAAATATCATTAATGATAGCGCAAATATACTTTTAACGACTAGAGAAAACAACAATTTAATAAATAATTTTATAGATATATCCAATGATGAGTATGTAGAAGTTTTTAGCCAAAATGATAAAATGATTTATTTAACTCAAAATGATATATATCTTATGTCGCAAATAGTTTATGCTGAAAGTAAAGGGGAACCCTTTGAAGGAAAGGTAGCGGTTGCATCGGTAATACTTAATAGAGTATTATCTCCTAACTTTCCTGATACTATTGAGGAGGTAGTATTTCAACCAAATGCTTTTTCTTGCGTCATAAATAACGAAATACAAGTATCACCTACTCAAGAATGTTTTGATGCAGTTCATGAGGCTATAAATGGCCACGATCCAACTAGAGAGGCCTTATTCTTTTATAATCCTGAAATTGCAACCTGTAGTTGGATGCAAGAAGTTGATAAAACTAATATAACCCCTATAGGTCATCACGTTTTCTTTTCACTGTATTAAATAAATTGCGTAGCACTTTGGTGAAAAGTTTGACTTTGTCAAAAGGGAAAATGTCACTGACGTGACAGTGAAAATATTGCCTATGGTAATGATGAAAAGTATCTATATTAATAGCTTTCACTTTAACTTCAGTTAAATTTTCACTGCTACGATAGTAGCATTTTCACCTCTACATAGTCGACTTTTCGCTTATGAGCTTCGCCAACAATACTATTCAAATGTTCCTTTTACAACAGCCTCTCCTTTTTCAACAACTATTTTTCCTTTCGCTATTACCATATCTATATCTAAACTTTCTTCGTCTACTATTACAAAATCTGCATCTCTTCCTTCTGTTATCCTTCCCTTATTATCAAGCTTAAGTATATTTGCTACATTAGAAGTTATTACTTTTATAGCCTCTTCTATTGGTACCTTATGTTCTTTTATACTCTCTTTAACCTCTCTATATAAACTTGATACTGAACATATTCCTAAACCTACTAAATGCCCTTGTTCATCAAATTTAGGCATACTTCCATTAGCATCTGAAGAAAATGTTATATGTTCTATATCTACTCCATTTCTTAAAAGAATTGATAATCCTTCACCAGCTCTTATTTCTCCTGGCTCTAAAAAGTTAGGATCACTACTTGTTGTTAAATCTATAAAACCACCTTTTTTTGCATATACTTCACCTTCATAGAATAACTTATCACTTCTATTTATATGAGTTGGTAATACTTGCGTTGGTGGAATCTCTGTTTCATCTATTAATTTAGATAAATATTCTAACTTTCTTGCTCCATTTCCTAAATGAACATTAACTATCCCAGCCTTTCCAGATAACAAGCCTCCAACTCTAGCACTAGCTACTGTATTTACAAAATCTTGAAATGTTGCTTGAGAACTTCTATGATCAGATAACGCTACTTCTCCAACTCCTATAACTTTGTCGACCATCATCATATCCCCTTTTATACTATCTGTAATGGTCTTTACAGGAATCTCATAAGAACCAGTATAACAATAAGTAGTTATACCTTCTTCTTCTAATCCTTTAGCTTTTGCAATTAATGATCTCATATTTCTACATACTCCATCAGTTCCAATACATCCTACTACTGTCGTTACTCCAGCTTCTATTAGCATTGATAACTGCATCTCTGGTGTACGTGTCTTAAATCCACCTTCACCACCTCCACCTAATATATGAACATGATTATCTATAAATCCTGGATAAAGTAGCTTTCCTTTCCCATCAATTATTTCTATTGCTACAAAATTATTTGGAATTTCTACATTATCATATATTCCTTCAATTTTATTTGAAGTTATTACTACATCTTTAATTCCTAAATCTTCTGGCGCGTAAACATGAATATTCTTAATAACAGTAATCATTATTTTCCTCCTATAATTTTCTTAAAAACTTTATCTAAGTTATATTTTTATCCTATTAATATTATTAGTTACAAATAAAATATTAGTCCTAATATTGCCGCAATAACTATAACTAAAATTGGATGTACTTTCTTGGAGACTAATATAATTCCTATTATTATAGTTATAATTATGCTTTTTAAATCTACGTATGATTCTTTAGCTAAATCTATAAATGCATATATTATTAAAGCTATAAGTATAGGTCTCATACTAGCTAACATAGCCTTTACAGTAATCGATTCTTTAAACTTATCTAATATCTTATTTATAATTGTTACTAATATAAACGATGTTGTTATAACTCCTAATGTTGCTACAAGACTACCGCCCACTCCTCCAACTTTATATCCTACAAATGTTGCTGAATTTATCGCTACAGGTCCTGGTGTCATTTGTTATATTCCTATTATGTCACTAAATTGAGACATTGATATCCAACAATTATTTTCTACTATTTCACTCTGCATAAAAGGTAACATTGCATAACCCCCGCCAAAGGTAAATGTCCCAATCTTAAATATTGATAAAAATAGTTCTAAAGACTTTTTCATAATCTCCTCCATAATTTACCTTTATTCTTTCTTACTGTGAGTATATGATACTTCAATAATCTATAGTTTAAATTTAACAATTTATGATATATTTTTCAATTATTAATAAATAAAAAAAGTACGCCTATTAAGCGTACTTTTTTATCTATTGTTAATTATTTTAATATTACTCTTGTTCTAATATTATCTTCTTAGCTGTTAATATTGATGTAGCACTCATTGAGAATTCATCTAGTCCGTATTCTACTAATGTTGGGATAGCAGCTTCATCTCCTGCCATTTCTCCACACATTCCAACCCACTTACCGTGTTTGTGAGCTCCATCTATAGTCATTTTTATTAATCTTAATACAGCTGGGTGCATTGGATTGTAAAGGTATGATACCTTCTCACTCATTCTGTCTGCAGCTAATGTATATTGGATTAAGTCGTTAGTTCCGATTGAGAAGAAGTCTACGTGCTTAGCTAATTCATCAGCCATAACTGCTGCAGCTGGAATTTCAACCATGATACCCCATTGAGTTGTATCTGAAGTTTTAACTCCTTCAGCATGTAATTCTGCTCTACATTCTTCAACGAATGCTTTAGCTGCTTGGAATTCTTCTAATCCTGAAATCATTGGGAACATTACACAAAGATTTCCGTATACAGAAGCTCTTAATAAAGCTCTTATTTGAACTCTGAATATGTCTTTTCTATCTAAACATAATCTTATAGCTCTATATCCTAAGAATGGGTTCATTTCTTCTGGTAATGGTAAGTATGGTAATACTTTATCCCCACCGATATCTAATGTTCTAATAACGATTTGTTTACCGTTAGCTTTTTCTAAAACAGTTTTGTAAGCTTGGAATTGTTCTTCTTCAGTTGGAGCTGACTCTCTATCCATGTATAAGAATTCAGTCCTGAAAAGACCTACACCGTCTCCACCATTAGCTAATACTTGATCTATATCTTCAGGCTTACCGATGTTACCACAAACTTCAATTCTCTTTCCTGATTTAGTTACAGTCTTAACTTCGATAAGTTTCTTTAACTCTTCTTGTTCTGCTGCAAATCTTTCTTTCTTAGCTATATACTCAGCAATAACTTCTTCTGATGGATTGATTATTGCAAATCCTTCTATACCATCAACGATGATTGAATCACCATTTTTAACTGATTTAGTTATATCTCCTAAACCAACTACAGCTGGGATTTCTAAAGTTCTAGCCATGATAGCAGAGTGAGAAGTTCTTCCTCCGATATCAGTTAAGAAACCTACAACTTTTGATCTATCTAATTGAGCTGTATCTGATGGAGTTAAGTCGTAAGCAACAACTACAGTATTTGCTTCAGTTATAGCAAATCCACTTCCACCTTTTCCTGCTAAGTTAGAGATGATTCTCTTAGAAACGTCTTTAATATCAGCAGCTCTTTCTCTCATATAGTCATCTTCCATTGATTCGAAAATCATAACAAATGTATCTGTAACGCTTTGAACTGCTTTCATAGCATTTAAGCTGTCACCTTCAATAGTCATTTCCATTTGACCTGTGAATTCTGGGTCATCTAATAAAGTTAAATGAGCTTCAAAAACTTGTGCTTCGTGCTCTCCTATTTCTGCAAGGGTTTTTTCTTTTATAGCTGTTAATTGTTCTTTAGAAGCGTCTAAAGCTTTCTTTAAGCTTTCTTTTTCAGCAGCTACGTCTGAAACTTTAGCATCAGTTATAACTATTTCTTCATGTTCTTGTATGAATACTTTACCTATTGCATAACCCTTTGATGCAGCAATACCTTTTTTCATTATTGAATTCCTCCCTATACTTAAGCATAAATCTTGTTGTTCTTAAGTTAAAAATTAATTAAAATTTTTATCAAATAATTATCACTAATTTTCATTATAACATATTTTTTATTATTGTTAATAAAAATTGTTTACATTTTTTCCAATCTGAAAAAAATTCTATATTATTTTCCTATAAATCATCTATTAATGTGCTTGCTTTTGCATATGCTGTTGACTTAGCTTCAAAAAAATCTGTTTTTACTGAATTTGCATCTGATAAAGTGTCTACCCAATTAGCAGGATTTTTATCATATCCTTCATATAAAGGCGTTAAACCTATCTCTTTTAATCTTTTATTACCTAAATATTTTATATACGACTCTATCATATTTTTATTTATTCCTTGGATATTATCTCCGATAACATAATGACCCCAATTTATTTCATTTTCCACTCCACATCTCATCATTTCCCTTAATTCCTCTTTAAGTTCATCCGTAAATAAGGTTTCCTCTTCTCGTTGAAGTTCTCTCATTATGTTTCTAAATAACCAAAGGTGTGTATTCTCATCTCTATTTATATATCTTATTTCTTGAGCTGAACCTGGCATTTTACCATTTCTCTCCAAATTATAGAAAAACATAAATCCTGAATAAAAATATATACCTTCTAATATATAGTTTGCCATTATAGTCTTAATCAAATTCTCTTTTGTAGGTGATTCTATAAAATTATTATATAAATCTCCTATAAATTTATTTCTAGTTAATAAAATTTCATCATCTTTCCATTGATAAAGTATTTCATTTCTCTTTTCTGGTGAACATATAGTATCTAACATATAACTATAGCTTTGAGAGTGAACAGCTTCTTGGAAAGCTTGAATTGTTAAACACAAATTTACTTCACTAGCTGTGATGTAATTATTTATATTACTCAAATTAGCAGTTTGTATTGAGTCTAAAAATATTAAAAAAGATAATATTTTATCATAAGCTGTTCTTTCTTCTGTTGTTAATTTATTATAATCCTTCAAATCTTGAGAAAGATTAATTTCTTCTGGTATCCAGAAATTATTCATTCCTTGTCTGTACCAATCAGCAACCCAACTATACTTCATATTATTAAAATCATTTAAGTTAGTTGTATTTCCATTAATCATCCTCTTCTTACTTATATCTATATCACCATTTTCATTAAATAATGGCTTTCTATTAACATTCATCTCTCATTTCTCCTCACTTCTTTTTTAGTGACAAATTTAAAATTACAAGTTACTAATAAAATTTCTAAGCAACTTTCTTTAAATTAAAATTTTCTAAAATAACCTCAGGTGATTTTATTCCTTAAGTTTTAACTCACTTTAAGTTGTCACTGTTTTAAGCTGAACAGCTTTCACAATCTGAAACAGTTAATGATTTAGATCTTACATAATAAATTGATTTAACACCACATTTACATGCTTCTATATATAGGTTCATTATTTGTCTCATTGTATAATCTGTAGTTATATATAAATTAAATGATTGTCCTTGATCTATATGTCTTTGTCTTATTCCATTTACTTGTATGCATAATTTTTGTTCTATGTTATACGCTGAATTATAATACCAGAAGTTTTCCCAACTTAAATTTGGAGCTGTTTTTGGTATTATACTTCCCTTTTTCTCCTCTAACCAGAATCTTGCCATAACAGGGTCAACACCTTCAGATGTTCCAGCTATAGTAGCAGTAGATCCATTTGGAGCAACCGCAAATAGGTATCCATTTCTCATTCCAAATTCTTTAACATTTTCTCTTAATTCATTCCACATTGGTGAGTTATATTGTCTTAAATCAAAATAATCACCTGTCTGCCAATCAGATCCTTCAAAATATGTATACGAACCTTTTTCTTTTGCTATATTAACACTAGCTTTTATTGCATAGAAATTAATCTTTTCATACACTTTATCAGCAAACTCTAGATGCTTATCTTCTGTCCAATGAATTTTATTATTAGCTAGCATATGATGATAACCACTTGTTCCAAGACCTATAGCTCTGTATTTCTTATTAGTAACTTCTGCAAATGGTACCGCATAATAATTTAGATCAATTACATTATCCATAGCTCTTATTTGAGTTTCTACTACATACTCAATTTCTTTATCTGAATTTACATCTATATTTCCTAAAACTACTGATGAAAGATTACATACTACAAAATCTCCAGCTTTAGTTTTTTCTACTATTATTTTGTCTCCATCTTCATCAATTATTTCTGTTCGTTGTATGTCCATAGCACTTGTATTTTGCATTATCTCTGTACAAAGATTTGAAGAATATATCATACCTTTATGCTTATTAGGATTCATTTTATTTGCTGTATCTCTATAAAAAGCAAATGGAGTTCCTGTTTCTGCAGCACTCTTTATAATTAATCTAACTATATCTTTAACAGACATTACTCTTTTTTCTATTCTTTCATCATTAACACATTCATAGTATTTTTCTTCCCATTCTTCTCCATAGAAATCTTCAAGATTATATCCTTTCACAGTTCTTATTTCGTGTGGACACATCATATACCAATCTGCATCTATATTAGACTCAGCTAGCTTCCAGAAAAGATTAGGATAACAAAGCCCTGGGAATATATCGTGAGCTTTCTTTCTATCATCACCATTATTTGTTCTTAACTGTAAAAATTCTGGTAAATCTTTATGCCAAGCATCTAACCATATTGCAACTGATCCATTTCTAACTCCTAATTGGTCTACTGCAATAGCTGTATCATTAAATAATTTTATCCATGGTATTACTCCGCCTGCAGCTCCTTTAAATCCTCTAATAGTAGAACCCATAGCTCTTACTTTACCAAGATATATTCCCATTCCTCCACCGAATTTAGAAACCTCAGCAAAATTGTCTAATGATTTATATATTCCCTTCAAGCTATCATCTACTGTATCTATAAAACACGAACTCAATTGATAGAATGGTTTTCTTGCATTTGACATAGTTGGTGTTGCCATAGTTGCTTTAAGCGAACTTAAAACATCATAGAATCTTTTTACCCAATACAATCTTTCCTCTTTTTTTTCTGGAATTGCTAAATGCATAGCTATACCCATAAACATCTGTTGAGGTGCTTCTAAAACAGCCCTACTAAAGTCTTGAATTAGATACCTCTTTGCTAATAAATCTATTCCGCTATATGTAAAAATTAAATCTCTCTCTGGTTTTATAAATTTCTCTAATTCATATATATCATCTTTAGAATAACTGTTTAATATATACTCTCCATATAATTTTTTTTCTGTCATATTATTTATGAAGCTATAAAAATCATTATATACATTAGAATCTTCTTCTAATTCTCTGTTTTTTCTTATGTCATCATACAGTTTATCTATATATAATTTTGAAGCTACATATTGCCACTTTGGTTCACTATCTGTTGTTAACTCAAGTGAAATTTGAATTACTGACTTTCTAATCTCATCATTACTCATTGACGGTCTTATTATATTTTCACAACTCTCTATTAGCTTCTTACTTGTATAGATTTCATTTTCCCCTTCTAATCCTTCAACTGCATAGTTACATATTCTTTGTAAATATCCCATAGTTTCCTCCACCATATATAGTATACTTTACTCTTTTTTTCAACACTCTGACACAATATATTGTTAATTATAACTTTGCTATATATACTTGTAAAATTAAAAAATAAATAAAAAAAGAGAAAATAACATATTTTCCTCTCACTTGCTTAAATTATCTATTATTTTTAATAATTAATAACTATTACTATTTAATATATATTATCGTAATTATCAATATTTTATTGCTAATTTTATTAAAATAATATTAACATCTCTTAGAAACTAATATATAATCAAACTTATGAAAAATAATAATTGTAACATGAGGTGCACTAATGAAAGATTTACTTAAATCAAAAAACTTTTATATTGATGTAGTAGTTATAATTTTAGGGTGTTTTATCTACTCACTAGGAGTTAATCTTTTCTTAACTAATGCAAAACTTGTAAGTGGAGGGGTTACAGGAATAGCTCTTATTTTACAATATGTATCTGATATTCCATCAGGTATTACTGTATTCCTATTAAATATTCCTCTATTTTTTATAAGTTATAAATTTCTTAGTAAAAGATTTACTCTATATACCGCTATAGGTATGCTTTCTATTTCATTATCATTAATAATTACTAAACCATTATCAGCATTAATTCAAGTTAACGACATACTATTATACTGTATATACGGTGGAGTCTTATGTGGTATTGGTATGGGGCTTGTATTTTATAGAAATGGTTCTACTGGTGGAATAGATATTATAACTATGGTAATTAGAAAGAAATATTCTAATTTTGAAATTGGTAAACTTAATTTTGGATTCAACTTAATTATAGTTGCTATTGCTGCAATTATTTTCGGTTTACCACAAGCGCTTTATACACTTATCTCTATGTTCATACAAGGAACTATTTTAGATAAAGTATTAAATGGATTTACAAGTAAGAAATTATTATTAATTCTTACAGAAAAAGAAAACGAAATTATAAATTACGTTATAAATGACTTGCACCGTGGTATTACATCAATTATGGCTGAAGGTGAATACACTCACAGTAAGAAGAAGATGTTATATGTAGCTATTACCTCTTCACAATTTATTAGTTTAAAAAATAAAATTCTTCGTATTGACCCTAAAGCATTTATTACAATAATTGATGCTTCAGAAGTTAAAGGTAAAGGATTCATAAACATATAGTTAAAAATCAAGAGTTAAAAGTTAAAGATGAAACTACTAATATAGTTTCTAATACAATAAAATTATTATAATTTTATTCTTTAACTTTTAACTCTTATCTATTAACCTTTCGTGTTATTTCCCCGGCAATGTCTATTAATTGCTATTATCATTAGTATTATTACTATTTTCATTAAAATATCTATCTATTCCTAAAGAAATTCCATCAACTATTAAATTTTGATGTTCTTCACTCTTTAACTTTACTTCCTCTTCAGGATTGGATAAAAAGCCACATTCAACTAATATTGATGCTCCATCAAACTTATCTCTTAAAATCAAATATGCCTCACCAGCAGGCTTAGCTACTCTTTTATTATTATCTTTAATTGTTTCTTTTAATGAATCTTGAACTATATTAGCTAATGTTGAGCTCTTATCATTAGACGCATACCAAACCTGTGCTCCATAACACTTGCTTTGCGCAAACATATTTTGATGTATAGAGACAAATATATCACAATTAGTTTCTATCTTCATCTCTGTTCTTCTTTTTAAATCATCACGCTTCTTCTCTCTAATAGTACTACCTTTTTGGTATAATCCTTCATCTTCATCTCTAGTCATATATACTGTATATCCCTTACTAACTAGTTTTTCTTTAAGCTTTGTAGCTATTTGGAGATTAATATCCTTTTCTATAGTTCCATTTTTAGATTGAGCTCCTCCATCAATTCCTCCATGACCAGGATCTATTAATATAACTTTAGAATCATCACTTTCTACATTTGCTTTTGCAGACACTGTACAAATTGATAATAAAATAAAAATACTAAATACAAATATAATAATCTTCTTCATATTATTCCTCCAATATACATATCTGATATTAGTATTCTTTAATGTATCACTCTTTATACCATTCTACATTTATTAAATTTTTAAAAGTAGCGGAATAAAAAAAGATGTTATAAGCTTTAATCCTACAACATCTTTTTTAAAATTATTAATTATTTTCTATAACACTTTCGGCTATATTAGTTGAATGGTCCCCTATTCTTTCAAGGTTACTTAATAAATCCAGGTAAACTGCACCTGCATAAGCGTTACAAGTTCCATCATATAGTCTCTTTATGTGTAAATCTCTGAATTTTCTTTGCTTTTTATCTATTTGAGCCTCTACTTCCATAACAGTTTTAGCTTTTTCAACATCTCTATTTTCATAACTTTCAATAGATATATCTACAGCTTGTAACGTCGATTCATAAATAGACTTTAACTCTTCTAAAGCTTCAGCACTATACTCTAATTTTTTATTTATCTTTTGAATTGTTAAATCTGCAAGGTTTTCTGCATGATCTCCAATTCTCTCTATATCATTAACTATATGGAATGTAGCTGCAACTATATTCTTTTCTTTATCTGATAATTCACACTTAGACAACTTAACTAAATAAGTAGTGATACATTCTTCAAGAATATTTATTACATTTTCATTTTCATAAACTTTTTGAGTTAATTTTTCATCGTTATTATTGAATGCACTCATAGCTAACTCTAAACTCTTTTTAGATTTATTAGCCATTCTAATAGTTTCCTTAATAACTTGTCCCGCTGCAATTACTGGTGTTTCTAATAATCTATCATCAATATACTTAACTCCAGCCTTTTCGTCATCATCATCACCAGGTATTAATCTAGTAACTATCTTAATTAAGACAGGTATCAATGGTACCATTATTACTGTATTAACTATATTAAATATAGTATGTGAGTTTGCTATTTGTCTACTTACATCTGAAGTAAATCCTGCAACAAAGTTTCCTAATAAATGACTTGCTATAAATGGTAAGAATATTACTGTACCAACTATATTAAATATTAAATGTAATAAGGCTGCTCTATGTGCAGTTTTATTAGTTCCAACTGTAGCTATCATTGCTGTTACACAAGTACCTATATTACATCCCATTATAATTGGTAATGCTTGATTTATATCTAATGCTCCAGCTGTTGCTAATGCAACTAAAATACCTGTAGTTGCTGAAGAACTTTGTAATATTGCAGTTATTACTGCCCCTGCAAGAACTCCTAAGAATAAGTTTCCTCCAACTGTTGATAATATTTGTTGGAATACTACTGAATCTGTTAAAGGCTTCATTGCTGAGCTCATTGATCCCATTCCAGTGAATAAAATACCAAATCCTAAAATAATATTACCAATTTCTCTTTTTCTCTTTACCTTTACAAACATAACTATCATAGCACCAATAAAAACAAATATTGGAGCTATTGTGCTTAATTTAAAAGCTACAAGTTGAGCCGTTATTGTTGTACCAATATTAGCTCCCATTATGATTCCTGCTGCTTGTGCAAGATTCATAAGACCTGCATTAACAAATCCTACTACCATTACTGTGGTAGCACTACTACTTTGAATGACTGCAGTTACTATTGCACCAACTGTAACCGCTATAATTGGATTCTTAGTTACTTTTTCAAGTATCTTTTTTAAGCCTTCTCCTGCAGCATTTTCAAGACCATCTCCCATTAACTTCATACCATAGATAAATAGTCCTAAACCGCCTAATAATTTGATTATAACCATTAAAGTATCCAAAATAATAATCTCCTTTTCTCCATATAAATGAAACTCCTTCCCCCATAAGAACATGTGCAAGTTTCACTTACAAAATATAAAATTTTGATTCTCACTTATTACAAATTTATATTACAGAGTAAGTTTACAATACTTCTTAACAATTGTTAAGCGTTGTATCTGTTTTTTAACATAGATTTAATATAACTAAATTTATCTTAGCTAAAAATAAATAATTACCTGGAACAAATTAATGAATATATTGACATAAAAAAAGAGAGGTAAAAACCTCTCTTGGAACACCAAACTATCTCTTAGAGAATTGTGGAGCTCTTCTAGCCTTTTTAAGACCGTATTTCTTTCTTTCCTTCATTCTTGGGTCTCTTGTTACGAAACCAGCTTTCTTTAATTCAGATTTTAAGT
>OLNJ01000692.1_pt1 | contig 24906 bp, 23 predicted proteins | sample 1672191 | NCBI WGS metagenome assembly OLNJ01 (sample SAMEA3136657, study PRJEB25190) | human gut metagenome | biome: human gut; feature: human-associated habitat; material: faeces | place: Austria | collected 2013 | reverse complement strand
TTAATGGGAGGAGAATAATAATGAATAAATCAGTTTCGCAGGATCTTCATGACTACTATAAAATAGATGCTGACAAAAACAAATCAATTATATATCTATCGGTCAAAAGACTTATTGATATAATAGGGTCTCTTACAGCAATAATATTGCTAAGTCCAGTATTTATTATTATAGCAATAGCAATAAAAGTAGAAGATCCAAAAGGGACAATATTCTTTAGTCAAGAGCGTAATGGTAAATACCCAAAACTATTTAAAATGCATAAATTTAGATCAATGGTTCACAATGCTGAAGAATTATTAGAAACGCTTAAAGCAGATAATGAAATGAGCGGTCCTGTATTTAAAATGAAAGAAGACCCAAGGATAACTAAAGTAGGCAAGCTTATAAGAAAAACTAGTTTAGATGAGTTACCACAGCTATTCAATATATTAAAAGGGGATATGAGTTTTGTAGGTCCAAGGCCACCTATACCAAGAGAAGTAGCACTGTATACAGATTATCAATTACAAAGGTTAGGAGTAAAGCCAGGGCTTACATGTTATTGGCAAGTCAGTGGTAGAAATAATATAGATTTTGATCAATGGGTAGAACTAGATCTAAAATATATAAAAGAAAGAAATACTTGGATAGATATAAAATTAATATTATTAACGATACCTGCATTATTAGGTGATAAAAATGCATCATAAAGTATTATAAATAGGCGGATTAAACTATGAAACAAATATTAATCAATGGATTACAATATGCTAAAAGGGGAGCTGGAATATCAAGATATACATTTAAATTAGCAGGGCATATGTATGATGATGTAGATGCTGTTGTACAAGAAAATGTATCTAATGATTTCTCAAAAAAAAATAATATCAAGATATGTAGAAAGAATGTCAATTCTAGTAAAGGTAGAATAATTACGGAACAGTTAAGTTTACTAAGTTTATATAAACAGTATGATTTAGTTCATTTTCCAGATTATGCTACACCAATTTTATACAGAGGAAAGAAAGTCGCAACTATACATGATATGGCTATGTTCACAATGAAAGATAAGTATACAAAAAGTCAAGTCATAACAAAACGATTCTTCATGGACAGAACGATAAAAACTGCGGATAAATTAATTTGTATTTCTGAATTTACAGCAAAAGAACTTAAAAAATATTACCCCAATATAGATGATAAAAAAATAGAAGTAATATATAATGGCTTTGACTATACGCAAGTAAATCTGACGGAAAAAGAAAAGCAAAGTACATTACAAAAGTTTAATATAAATTCAAAATATCTATTATATGTTGGAACTATAGCTCCTCATAAAAATATAGATAGGCTTATAGAAGCATTCAAAAACTTAAAAGAAAAAGGATATAAACATCAACTTGTTATAGCTGGTAAAAAAGGATGGATGTATAATGAAGTTTTTGAAAAAGTAAAGGAATTAAATTTAGAAGACTTTGTTGTATTTACTGATTATATAAGTGATAAAGAATTAGAAGTTTTATATCAAGAAGCGGATGTTTTTACATTTCCTTCATTATACGAAGGATTTGGATTCCCTCCAATAGAAGCAATGGCAAGAAAAGTTCCAGTTGTTTCATCAGGAGAAGGAGCTTTATTAGAAGTTGTAGGTAATGCGGCTCTTATATGTAATCCATACGATGTAAATGATATATCTAATAAAATTGAAGAAGTAATAAATAATGAAGAATTAAGATTAGATTTAATATTTAAAGGAATAGATAGATATAAATACTTCTCATGGGAAAAAACATGTAAACAAACATATGAAGTATATAAATCAGTATTAAGAGGAGAATGATTATGAATATTGCTTTAGCACATGACTGGTTAACCAATATGGGTGGGGCTGAAAAGGTAGTTATAAACTTTAAACAAATATATGAAAGCGCACCTATATATACCGTATCATATAATGAAGAGAATTTAGATCCAGAATTACAAAATATAGATGTTAGAACTACATTTATAAATGATTTACCAAAAGGAAAAACAAATCATCAGATGTTTTTACCTTTTATGCCTACTGCGTGGGAGCAACTAGACTTTACAGATTATGATGTGGTTTTATCTAGTTCTTCTTCTTGTGCAAAAGGAATAATAACTGCGCCAGAGACTGCACATATATGTTATTGTCATTCTCCGATGAGATATGCATGGGAGTTTTACTATGAGTATATGGAAAGAGAAAAATTAGGAAAAATTAAGAAAAAATTAATTAAATATATAATGAATTATATACGTATGTGGGATAGAGCATCTGCTGATAGAGTAGATTATTATGTTGCAAACTCAAAAAACGTAGCTAAAAGAATATACAAACACTACGGAAAAGAATCAGATGTAATACATCCACCAGTAAAGGGATCATATTTTAATATATCTGATACAGATGAAGGTTACTTCTTAATAGTATCAAGATTAGTTCCATATAAGAGAATAGATTTAGCAGTAGAAGCATTCAACGAATTAGGATTACCATTGGTAGTAATTGGTGGTGGATCACAACTTGAATATTTAAGATCTATAGCTAAAGATAACGTTAAAATACTTGGAAGACAACCAGATGAAGTTATAAAAGAGCATTATGCTAAATGTAGAGCGTTTATATTCCCAGGAGAAGAAGACTTTGGTATAACTCCATTAGAAGCACAAGCTAGTGGTAGACCAGTTATAGCATTTGGAAAAGGTGGAGCTTTAGAAACAGTTGTATCTGAAAGAACAGGGTTATTCTTTGAAGATCAAAAAACACAAGAACTAGTCAAAGCAGTTCAACAGTTTGAAAAAATGAATTGGGATAAGGAAGATATAAGAAAGCATGCTCTTACATTTGATGAGGAAATATTCAAAAATAAGATAAAAAATTATGTTGATGAGAAATACGATGAACATAAGAGAAAAATCAACAGTGTAGGTAGAGTATTATAATAAAATGGGGTGAGTAATATATGAAAATATTTAATGTAATAATGGCTGGTGGGGGCGGAACTAGATTCTGGCCAATGAGTAGACAAGCTAATCCAAAGCAGTTATTAAACTTAAGTGGAGTAGATACGTTAATAAATGAAACTATAGATCGAGTGAATAGTATATCTGAGATAGACAATTTATACGTTGTCACGAATAAAATTCAAACAAATCTATTAAAAGATACAGTAAAAGGCAAGTGTATACATGCTAACGTATTATCAGAACCATCAGCTAGAAATACTGCAGCTGCTATAGGGTTTGCAGCATTCACTATTATGAAAAAACATGGCGATGGAGTTATGTGTGTATATCCAGCAGACCATTATATAAAAGATGAAGAAGGTTATGTTAAAACTATAAAAGAAGCTGTAAAGGTTGCATCTGAAAATGATAAACTTGTTACTATAGGTATAACACCAACGTTCCCATCAACAGGCTATGGATATATTAATTTTGATAGAAATCAAAGTTATAATAATACAGCATACCAAGTGCTAGAGTTCGTTGAAAAACCTAACTACGAAAAAGCTAAATCATATATAAAAACACAAAAATACGTATGGAATAGTGGAATGTTTGTTTGGAAAGTATCGAAAATATTAGAAGATTTTAAGAGATACCTTCCTAAAGTATATAATAAATTAGAAGAACTTTCTCAATATATAGGTACGAATAAAGAAGAAGAAATGATAAATAAAATATATCCTACTATACCATCAATATCTATAGATTACGGAATTATGGAAAGAAGCGACGATGTAGTTGTAGTTCCAGGAGAGTTTGGTTGGAATGATGTTGGATCTTGGGACGTATTAGGTGCAATATATCCAACAGATGAAGATGGAAATATAAAAAGAGGAGATACAATAACTATAGATACTAATAATTCAGTAGTTTATTCAGAAGATAAACTTATAGCAACTGTTGGAGTTAAAGATGTAATTGTTGTTTCTACAAAAGATGCTGTAATGGTGTGTAATAAAGATAATGCACAAGATGTTAAGTTAATAGTAGAACAGTTAAAAAAAGAAAATAAGAGCGAGTACTTATAATAGGAGACATTATTATGGAATATATGAAAAGCTATGAAGAATGGATAAATAATCCATACTTTGACGAAGAGACAAAAAAAGAGCTATTAAATATACAAAATGATGAAAAAGAAATACAAGAGAGATTTTATAAAAATTTAGAATTTGGAACAGGTGGTTTAAGAGGGGTTATAGGCGCTGGAACAAATAGAATAAATAAATATACCGTTAGAAGAGCTACATTTGGGTTAGCTAATTATATAATATCTGAATGCAATGATGAAGGCAAGAATAAAGGTGTCGTAATTGCATATGATAGTAGACATAAATCAGAAGAATTTTGTTTAGAAGCTGCAAAAACTTTAGCAGCATGTGGTATAAAAGCTTATATATTCGATAGCTTAAGACCTACTCCAGAGTTATCTTTTGCAGTTAGATACTTAGATTGTGTAGCAGGAATTGTTATAACAGCAAGTCATAACCCTCCTGAATACAATGGATATAAAGTTTATTGGACTGACGGCGGACAAGTATGTCCTGATATAGCTAATGAAATAATAAAAGAAGTTAATAAAATAGAAGACTATAGTTTAATTCCAACAACAGATAAGTCTAATGAATTAATAAAAGTTCTAGGTGATGATGTTGATACAGCATTTATTAATGCAGTGAAAGAACAAGTTATAAATCAAGATATAATAAAGGAACAAGGAAAAGATTTCAAAATAATATTTACTCCGATACACGGAACAGGAAATGTATCGATAAGAAGAGTGTTAAGTGAAGTTGGATTTGAAAATGTAGAAGTTATAAAAGAGCAAGAAATGCCTGATCCTAACTTCTCTACAGTGAAATATCCAAATCCAGAAGAAAAAGAAGTGTTTAATATAGCAATAGAAAAAGCTAAAAAAGAAGGTTCTGACATTATAATAGGAACAGATCCAGACTGTGATAGAGTTGGAGTAGTTGTAAAAGATAATAAAGGTGAATATATTGTGCTAAACGGTAATCAAGTAGGATCGCTTTTAGTAGAGTATGTAATATCTAATTTATTTAACGAAAACAAAACATCTAATAATTCTACAATAGTAAAAACAATTGTAACATCAGAACTAGGAGCAGAAATAGCTAAATCTTATGGTGTAGGTTCAATAGATACATTAACAGGATTTAAATTCATAGGAGAAAAAATACATGAATTTGAAGAAACTAATGAAATGAATTTCATAATGGGGTATGAAGAAAGTTACGGATACTTAGTAGGTACTCATGCTAGAGATAAAGATGGTGTTGTTTCATCACTTTTAATATCAGAAATGGCAGCATACTATAAGTCAAAAGGTATGAGTTTATATGACGGACTTATGGATATATACTCTAAATACGGATATTATATGGAAGAATTAAAGTTTATAACATTAAAAGGTATAGATGGAATGGAACAAATTAAAAATATAATGTCATACTTTAGAAATAACAATATGGACTTGATAGCTAACACAAAGATAAAAGAACTGAAAGATTATTCGCATGGAATAGATAATCTTCCAAAGTCGGATGTATTAAAGTTCATATTAGAGGATGAATCATGGATAGCAGTAAGACCATCAGGTACAGAACCTAAAATTAAATTCTACGTTGGGGTAAAAGGTGAAGATTTGCAATCTTCAACTCAAAAAATAGAAGAATATTTAGATAGTATAACTTCAATAGTTGAATCAATTTAAATATTAATTACTCAATAGGCTATGTAGGCAAACATAAAAACAAAATGTTTTATATCTTACCTGCATAGCCTATTAAATCGATAAAATTAGACAGAAGGAGTATTAACATGAAATTTTCTCTTATTCTAGCTACATTAGGTAGAGATAAAGAAGTTGAAATGTATTTAGAATCACTAAGAAATCAAACATATAAGAATTTTGAGCTAATAATAGTGGATCAAAATAAAGAAGACTTTATACAGCAAAAATATGAAAAGCTTAAAAATGAAGTAGAAATTAAATATATTAAAAGTGATAGAAAAGGCTTAAGTATATCTAGGAATATAGGTTTGCAATATGTAACTGGAGATATAATAGCATTTCCAGATGATGACTGTGAATATCCTGAAAACATATTATATGATGTGAATGAATTTTTCAAAAATAATCAAGATATAAATGTAATGACTTGCAAGTCAAAAGATAAGTTGACTGGTGGAGATAGCAATGGAAAATGGTTAGATTCAAAGACATTAGTCGATACAAACAACGTACTAAAGGCAGGTATAAGTTATACTATCTTTATAAAACAAGATAAAGTTTCTGATGTTATTTTTGATGAAAGGTTGGGCGTAGGAGCTTACTTTGGATCAGGTGAGGAAAGTGATATGGTTTTAAATTTACTTCATAATCCTAAGTATAAGGCGTTGTATACACCAGACTACTGTGTATATCATCCTAATAAAGAAGAAAATGTAGATAGATCATATAATTATGCATTAGGATTAGGAGCGCTTATAAAAAAAGAAATAAAGTTTAGAAATAATAAGAAGTATATGTTAAAAGCAGTTGTAGATATCATATGTAAACCTATAGTGGGAATGGGATTAGGGATAGTAACTTTCAACTCTAGAACTTTTAAATTATATAAAAATAGATTTTTAGGTAGAGTAAAAGGATTTATTCAATATTAAGGAGATATTATATGATTAAGTTAAATAAAAAGGAATTAACTTTATACTTTACATTTATAATGTATGTATTTTTCTCTTGTTTGTCAGGTAAAAGTGCAAAGTTTATATTTCCATATAATGGACCATGGATAAACCCACAATTTTTCTTTGGTATACTTATTATAGGATTACTTTACAAGGAAATAAAATCTAATTTAGTTTTAAGTAAAAATGTAAAGTATGCACTAGGCTTTGTAGCGATTTATATGATATCATTTATAGTAGCATTTATTATGAATCAACATTTTTATAAAAGTGGAATAGTAGAAGTTGCAAAAGTCTTTGGAAATGTTATTCTTATATATCTAGTTGTATCTAATATAAATAAAGATACGATGAAGATACTATTAAATTCCATAGTAATCGTGTGTATAACTTTAGTATTACTTGAGATACTTGGAATACTTGCATATAAAGGATACATACCATTACCAGATAATTTAATGTACTACGTAGATTTATCTATAGGTCCTCAGCAATGGATATTTATAGGTGAGCATACATTTATAGTACCTAAATTTGGTGTAACATATATGGAAACTCAAAATCTAAGTCTTATATTGTTTATAGGATATATATCTATATTGATGTTAAAAATATATTACAATGAGTTTTCGAAATTTAATAAAGTAAGTATATGGATATTATCAATTGCAATAGTTTACAATTTATCAAAAGCAATATTAGCTTGCTTTATGTTATTTAATGTAACATTATTATTTTTCAAATATATAAAGCCGAAAATTAAAGACACTAAGAAGTTTTATATAATATTAGTCAGTGTGGGGGTTGTATTAATTGGATTGGTTTTAGTTATATTTACATCGAAAGAGCTTATGAACTTAAAGGATAGTGGGATGAGTTTAATTGAATATGGAAAAACATCGCAAAGCTCTATAGCTCAAAGAGTATTTTTAATTGCAATGGGAGTAACATTATTAGTTTCTAATTTAAAAAATATATTAATAGGATTAGGTCCTAGACAATATGGTATAAATTTAAGCCATATGAAAGGATTAGAAGGTTTATATGGGGTTGAAAGTAGCGCGATAAGCATATTTCAAGTTGTAATAGATGTAGGATTAATTGGTACAGTCATATTTATATTATTTTTAAAATCAATATATACGATTATAAAAAATGATGTATTTAAAGTTATAGGACTTACATGTATAATGATTGGAACATCGCCACTACCAGACTATTTACCAAGTATAATTTGGTTAATGTTAGGTGTAATAGCGAATAATAATATAATTAATAAAGAGGCAACTAATTTAATATAAGTTTAAATGAATATCGGGGGAAGATTGAGAATGAAAAAAATTTTAGCAAGTATTGCAATATCTATTGTCAGTATATCGTTTTGTGATTCGATTTCATTTGCAGAATTTAAAGATGTAAATACTATAAATGAAGTTCGAGAGCAAATAAAAGTAGTTGAAGAAACTAATGAAGGTGAAATTCAAGAACAAATAAAAGTAGTTGAAGAAACTAATGAAGATGAGATTCAAGAACAAGAAGTTGATACTAGAGTTGAACAAAAGTATGAGAATATAAAATCATTAGTTAGTCAATTTTATTTAGCATTTCATAATAGAAATGCAGATGAAGATGGACTTAATTATTGGTCAAATGAAATATATAATTCAAAGCAAACTGTATCTCAAGTTTTATTAAACTTTATATATAGTGATGAATATGATATGAAAAATAAATCTAATAGTGATTATGTTATCGATTTATATGAGGGATTATATAATAGATATCCAGATAATAGTGGATTAAGTTATTGGGTAAATGAACTAAACTTAGGTGAAAACAGAGTTAATATATTATCTAATGTATTTAATTCGAATGAATTCCAAGGAAGATTAAATGATATTGGAATAAAAAATAAAGGTGAAATAACATATATAAATGATAATGGAAAAGTAAAATTTCTAGTAAATCAATTCTATAAAGGGCTTTTTAATAGAACTTCTGATGAAGATGGTTTAAATTATTGGACAAATGAAATAGTAGAAAGTAAATATACAGTAGCTCAAGTTTTAGAAATATTTATAAATAGTGATGAATTTATAAGTAAAAAATATAATAATAAGCAGTATGTAGAGTGTTTGTATAAAACATTACTAGGAAGAGACGCTGATAAGGAAGGATTAAATTATTGGACAAGTATTTTAGAATCTGGAAATTCTAAAGAATTTGTACTAGCTAATAATTTCCAATCTAAAGAATTTCAATCTAGGTTAGATGAGATTGGCATAAAAAATAAGGGAAGTATAAATATTGATATTACAGATAGAAAAGGTGATGTAAAATCTCTAATTAACAATATTTATATTGGAATTTATGGTAGAACGGTTGATGAAGATGGAGCCAACTACTGGTCAGATGTAATAGTTTATAAAAAACAAACGATGGCTCAAGTAATATTAGAATTTATAAATAGTCAAGAATTTAAGTCTAAAAATTACTCTGGTGAACAATATGTAAAAGTATTATATAAAGCACTATTAGGAAGAGATGCAGATATAGACGGATTAAATTATTGGTTAAGCCAACTGATAAATGGTAAGACTGAAAGGTATGTATTAAGTCATATGTTTAACTCAAATGAATTTAAAGGTAAGCTTAATGAAATAGGAATAACTAATATTGGAGAAATAACATTATCAACTAATGATACCAAAGAGACTGTAGCTAAAGCTAGAGTGAGAGTTAGTGCAATAAATCTTAGAGAACAACCAAGTCAAAATTCAAAAATTTTAACGCAATTAAAGTCTGGAAACTTAGTAACTGTGCTAGGAAGAATAAAAGGTGATCTAACTTACTATAAGGTTCAATATGTTAATAATGGAAAGATATATACTGGATATGTAAGTATAACTTTAAGTAGCGGAAATTCTTTAGAAATATTTGAAGATAACGTAAACAATGAATTCTTAGGAGTATTATCAGAGAAATACGAGTCAAATGGAGATCCAGGAAGAGTATCTGATACACCAGGAGATTACGGAGGAAAGTCTTATGGTGCATGGCAATTCTCATCAAAAATGGGATCACTTGATTCATTTGTTAATTGGTTAAAAGGTAGAAATACATCTTTCTATAATAAATTAATGGATGCAAGAAAGCTTGATGGAAATACAAACTGTGGTGAAAACTTTGATAAAGCTTGGAAGGAAATTGCAAGAGATCATTACAATACCTTCTATACATTACAACAAACATATGTAAAAGAAAATAATTATGATAAGTTAGTAAATAGATTATTAAAAGTTGGAAACTTTTCTAATGTATTATCAAGTTTCTCTGCAAGGAATGTAATATGGTCTACAGTAGTTCAACATGGTGTTAGTGGAGCATATAATATAATTGCACCATTAAAAAATATAACAGATGTAGAAGAGTTTATTACAGCAGTATATGCTGAAAGAGGACGTACTGATGCAAATGGAATACTAGTTTATTTTAAAAGTAGTTCAATTGCAGTTCAGCAATCAGTAGCAAAAAGATTTGTAAATGAAAAAAATGAAGCTATAAAATTATATAGATATAGTATTAATTAAGATAAGGATGAACTATGAAAAAGAAGATATTACCTATAATTATAATATTGATTGTACTGATATGTTCAGTATTTATAGGCGGAATACACAGTACAACAAGTCAAGATGATAATAAGCCTAAAGTAATTGATAAGTCAGAAGATGATTCAATAAGTAAGAAATACATAGAAGAAGAGGAATCTAAAGAGCAAACAAGTAGTAAATTATCCTTAGAAGAAGCTATTGAATTATCTAAGAAAAAGTATGGAGACAATGAAGATACTTTGTATGAAGGGGAAAATAAAATAGTAGAAATAGATGGAAATAAAGGTTACCTAATTCAGATTGTATCAAAAGAACTTATGAATCAAGGTGGAACAGGAGTATTATTCTCTATATTAGTAACTGAAGAAGGTAATATAATAGAAATAGAATAAATTTAAAGAAGCAATTTAGAATATTTTATGCAATATAAGATATAACTAGATTGCTTTTTTAATAAATAAAGGAAGTGTAATAATGAAAAAAATTATATGTATTTTATTATTAGTATCAGTATTGGGAGGTATGTATTACTTTTCAAGTCAAGAAGGAGATGTATCATCCCAGCAATCTCATAAAGTAGTTGAAATAATAGATAAGGTCAGAGATAAAGTAACACTAAAAGATGAGAAACTAATAGAGATAAAAGATAAAATATATAGTAAATTAAGATACATTAAGATATTATGATAAAGATTATATAGTAAGAAAAGCGGCTCACGCATCGATATACGCATGTATAGGCGCATCTATGCTTTTAGTTATATATTTGTTTATAAAAAAAGTTATACTTTCAGCAAATATTGCTTTTGTATTGACTGTTATGTATGCAATATATGATGAAAAAAGGCAATTATCTGTAAGTGGAAGAACAGGTAGTATAACAGATGTACTTATAGATTCATGTGGTGCTTTGTTAGCTATAATAGTTTTATCAATAATACTTACAACAGAAAAAGGAATAGTGACTATCTTAAATAAACATAAACCTAATACATAAAATAGATAATATATTTATAGTATCGGAATAAGGTAAAGGAAATTAAATTTTTAGATATAAAATATGTATTAATAAAATAATACGCATTTTTGTATTTAAATAAGTGAATATATTACCACTTATGAGTAATAAGGACAATTATAATGTTACCCTAAATAGTAATGGAAAAAAACTAAAAAATCTATCCTTATTGTAAATATTCCTAGCTTTATTCATGATAATATATATTTATATATGAATTTATAGAGGGGGGAATGAGATGAAAAAGAATCAGTCCATATTAGCTATATTATTAATAACAATACTAGCTATAAACTTGACACTATACAAAGTAGAAGCATACGATGAAGGCTACTACATAAAAGATATGGATGTACAAGTTAACGTAAATGACAAAAGAGAATACAAAATAACTGAAACAATAAAAGTAAACTTCAACGAAGATAGACATGGAATAATAAGAAGCATCCCTACCTACACAGATCTTGAAGATTATAAAATAACCAATATAAGTGTAGAAGGAGCACCATATGAAATAGAGGAAAATGGAAACCTTGAAATAAGAATTGGAGATGCAGATGAAACAGTCATTGGAGAAAAAACATACACAGTCCAATATACAATAGAAACTTATAACGATGAACAACCAGAAGGAGATTATATATACCTAAATGTATTAGGAACAGAATGGGATACATATATAGAACACTTCACATCGACAATAACTTACCCACAAGGTGCTAATCTAGAAGATATAACTATAACTGATGGTCAATACGGTAGCACTTTTAGTAAATATGTAGACTACACAACAAAAGGAAATACTATAAATATAGAATCCAAGTATGAAATACCAGAATACTGTGGTGTAACTGTAGATGCTATTCTGAATGAAGGCGCATTTAAAAATGCACCTATAAGACAATATCCTTATACAATAAAAAGTGATATTATAAATGCAGAAATAACAAAAGAAAAAGAATATCTAATAGATAGAGAATTTACAATAGAAGTAAATAAAGATTATAAAGATGATTTTTCAAATAATATAAATCTTTGGGATGTAGAAAATGCTGATAAAGATTATATAAAAGATATAAAAGTAGATAACCCTAATATATCTATAGATGCTTGGGATAATTCTGTAAGTTTTCCTAAAGAAGCAGGCACTTACAAATTTAAGGTATCATACAAAATAATACCTACCATGAAAGCACGTATAAATTTTGCTATATCAGATGATCTTAGAGAAGGAAAAACAGAAAATATACAGGTTAATATAAAATCTCCATTTGCAATAAATAATTATGAAGTTGAATTCATTGAAAAAGGAGTAAACCTAGGAACAGAAAGATATAAGGCAGAAAAAAGTGAAAATAGCATTAGATTCAGTACACTGAATAATGTTAATACAGGAGAAGAAATAAATCTATCTTTAGACATAGATAACTCTTTATTCTCAAGACCACTGCCTGTAGTATCTAAAATAATAACTTTTGGTTCTCCTATTTTATTAATAGTATTAGCCCTAATGTATATAAAGAATAAAGATAATAATCCAGTTATATCAGCAGTTGAATTTTATCCACCAAAGGATATGAATAGCACAGACGTAGCTTATGCATTTAAGGAACATGTAGGAACAAAAGATGTAACTACCTTATTATTTTACTGGGCAAGTCAGAATCATATAAAAATAACTATGAAAAAAGATGATGGTTTTACTTTAACAAAAATAAGTGAATTAGATGAAAAGCATAAATCATATGAAAAAGAGTTATTTAGAAAAATATTTAACTGTGGTGATGGAGAAACAGTTACAAATTCTATGTTAGAAGGGCAGATTGCTAGTGATGTAATAAAGGCTAGTTGTGCTGTATCTGACGAATTTAAAGGTAATAAAGAATTAAGAGATTCGTTGGCTACAATGTTAGGATTTGGATTAACTTTACTATCTACTATACCAGTAATATTATGTGGAGTATTGAGTGGTCAAATTAATCATAATGTTTTTGGAGTATCACTTTTGATAGGATTACTAGCAATATTTATATTATGTAGTCTATATTTTATGTTACACATATTCAATAAGGGTAGATATACAGAAAAAGGTAAAAGTAAATCAACTAAAGTATTAATTTTCTCAGCAATAATATATACATTAGTATGTATAAGAGGATTCTCAATGTTAAATATACCTATGTATATATCTTTAATAGTAGCTGTAGTATCATTTTCAGGAATGGCTATGAGTTCTTTTATACCTAGAAGAACTGATTATGGAAGAGAAATATTAGAGCAAATAATAGGATTTAGAAACTTTGTAGAAGTGGCTGAAAAGGATAGATTGGAAGCTTTATTAGAAGAGGACCCAGAGTATTTCTACAACACATTACCGTATGCACATGTGTTAGGAGTTACTAAAAAATGGGCTAATAAATTCGAAGGAATTACAATGCAAAGTCCTACATTCTATGAGACTTACTATCCTATGAATAATGTGTATATGATGACACATTTAATGGATGATTTAAATAAAGTTAATGAGACTATGACACATACTAATGATTCATCAAATGGTGGATCAGGAGGAGGCTTTGGTGGAGGCGGTGGCTTCTCAGGAGGAGGCTTCTCAGGTGGTGGAGCTGGCGGCGGCGGAGGCTCAAGCTGGTAATATAAAAAATTATAAGGAGAATTAAAAATGAAAGGGATTATAATAATAGGTTTAATAGTAATAGTTGCACTTTGGATTGCAATGACTTACAACAAATTAGTATCATTAAGAATGAAGGTAAAAGAAGGATTTTCAACAATAGATGTATTTCTAAAGAAAAGATATGATTTAATACCAAACTTAGTAGAAACAGTAAAAGGATATGCAAAGCATGAAAAAGATACTTTAAGCCAAGTTGTAGAAGCTAGAGGTAAGGCTGTATCGTGTAGTCCTGAAGAGAAAGCTAAATATGAAGGTGAATTATCAAATGCATTAAGTAGATTATTAATGATTTCTGAAAATTACCCAGACTTAAAAGCAGATGCACAATTTATAAATCTACAAAATCAATTACAATCAATTGAATCAGATATAGAGAAATCTAGAAGATACTATAATGGCATAGTAAGAGAATTTAATACATCTATTCAAAAAATACCAACTTGTATAGTTGCATCAATGTTTAAATTTAAAGAAGAACCTTTCTTTGAACTTGAAAACAAGAGTGAAAGAGAAAATATAAAAGTTAAATTTTAAATAAAATTAATTTATATATTTGATGTATATTTAATAAATCTCAACTAATTTTATAATTAGTTGGGATTTTTAGTTTGTAAGTAAATAAATACTGTTATATAATATTTATCTAATCAACATTAAACATTAAAGGAGGCTTTTAATTGAATTTATTAAACATATATAGCCAAGACATCCCTCAATTTGTGGAGGAAATAATAAATACAACTGAATTTAAAAGACTTAAAAATGTGGGTATGAATTGTGGATGTGAGTACACTAGTTTTCCTATTTTCGCTAAGGGAAAAAATTACACTAGATACGACCACAGCATTGGTGTTGCCCTTATTATTTGGCATTTTACAAAGGATATAAAACAATCCATAGCAGGACTTTTACACGATATAAGTTCTCCAGCATTTGCCCATGTTATTGATTTTTTAAATGGAGATCATGAAAATCAAGAATCTACAGAAGAAAAAACAGAGGAAATTATAGAAAACTCTGCTGAAATACAAAAAATATTAAAAAAATACAACTTAACTACTAAAGATGTTTACGATTATCATATGTATCCCATAGCAGATAATGATTCTCCTCTACTTTCTGCTGACAGACTAGAATACACTATTGGAAATGCCTTTTATTATGGATTTAGATCTTTAGAAGAGTTAAAAGAAATATACGATGATTTAAGTGTTAGCAAAAATGAACTGGGAGAAGATGAAATTTCCTTTAATTCTCTAGACAAAGCTGTTGATTTTACTCATGCAGCTTTACTTAATTCAAAAGTATACGCTTCAGATATTGATAGATTTTCTATGCAGTATCTAGCAGATTTACTAAAATTAGCAGTAGACAAAAAAGTTATAAATATAAATGACTTATATTCCATAGAAAGTGAAGTTATAATAAAATTAGAAAAAGATTCACAGTTAAAAGCAATGTGGGATGAATTTAGAAGTTTTTCTCAAGTTTTAACTAACAAAACAAAACCTGATAAAGGCTACTGGGTTAATATTCCTGCCAAAAGAAGATACATAAATCCTTATGTAATTTCTCAAGGTAGAGTTGCTACTTTAAGCAGTAAATGTAAAAAAGATATAGAAGAATTTTTAAATGTGGACTTTAACATTTGGTTAAGTGGAAAATAAATTTATATATAAAGGGGTTAACTTATGAAAATAACGTATATTCACCATAGCAGTTTTGCTGTGGAAATGGACAAATACATATTACTTTTTGATTATTACAAAGGAAATCTTCCTAAATTTGATGAAAACAAAAAACTATATGTATTTTCAAGTCATTCTCACTACGATCATTTTGACAAAGCTATTTTTGATTTAGAAAAAACACATCCTAATGTGACTCATATTTTGTCAAATGATATACATGTTCCTAAAAAAGAGAATATAAAATTTATGGCACCTAATGAAAGACTTTTAGTTGATGACTTAGAAATAAAAACCCTTGAATCCAGCGATTTGGGTGTGGCATTTATTGTAAAAGTTGAAAACAAGACTATTTATCATGCTGGTGACTTAAACTGGTGGCACTGGGAAGGAGAAAACACTCCTGAAGACAATAAATATGCTGAAAACTTATTTAAAAAATCCATAGATAAAATAAAAGAAAAATCTATAGATGTGGCTTTCCTTCCTCTAGATTCTAGACAAGGAAACTTCTACTACTTAGGTTTTGACTATTTCATGAGAAATACTAATACTAACTTAGCTTTTCCAATGCATTTTTGGAGAACATACTCTTTATCACAAAAACTAAAAAACTCACCTTATGCTACTTCTTATAAAGATAAAATTATAGATATAAATAGTGAAGGTGAAACATTTAATATATAGCAAATAAAAATAGCTTTAAACAGTTTTGTTTAAAGTTATTTTTATATAAATTACTCTGAAATATATAAAGTTCCATCACTTCTAACTTCTGCATAAAAAACATCTTTTACAGACTCAATATTATTTTTTCTTAATTCATTTTTTAACCATTCTTCATCTTTATTTAATTCTTTGAGATTTACTTTCATAATCTTACCATCAGAAATAACTTCCCTTGGTAAGTTTTTTATCTTTTCTGCTTTTATATCTAAATCCGATTTAATAATAGGTTGAGCTTGTTGTCTTTTCATTACACTTAAACTGCCATTAGTCTCCAATATGGCATACTCCACTTCTTCCACAGAAAATGTATTTGATTGTCTAAGTAACATTAATAAAATATTCACACTCATTCTACATGATTTCAATGCTGGCTTAATTATCTTACCTTTTTTGATTAAGATTATATCATCTCCATCCATAACTTTTCTGTAAGATGTAGATTTTAATGCTATGAAAGAATTTAACTCTGTTAAGATACAAATGGCAATTAAAGATGCCAGGGCATCTACCACGGGCATATTAACTTCACTTATAAAGTCCCCTGCCACAGACCCCATAGTAACACCGGTTATGTAGTTAAAATAAGTCAATTGACTCATTTGTTTTTTCCCAAGTAGTCTAGTTAATATTAAAAGCACTACCACTATCAAAGTACTTCTCATGGATATATTTAATATTTTCGTAAACATTATCTTCTCCTATTGCTAAATTTTATCATAAATTAGTTTGCTTAATTTAATGAACTTTATTCAACATATAGGAATATAGAATATGATTATGAAATAGATTTTAATACAGGAAATATATTATCATATAGTCAAGATTAAAAATCTAAATTATACCATATAAAGAAGCTGGCATATATTTAGCTTCCTTTTTGTATTAGTCTACCTTTAATATTTATTCAAATATATAATATTATTTTCATATATGTATTTTTCTATTATTTCTCTACTTAAATTAAAATAACTAATGCACTTATCAATAATCACTGCATCGCTACTAACCACATTATCTAGTTTTTCCAAAATTACATCTGCATTAATTAATTCTATAGCTTGTTTTGTTTTATCAATTATCTTATTAATTCTTTTGGTGAAAAAGATCTTTTGTCATTTTCTTCATATCCTCGCCTTGATATCTTCATCATATTCTACTTCACAACCTTATAGTACCTAATACTGTCATATGAACTTTGTTTGTAAAGTCTCCTACTCCTTCCCTCTATCATGTTCTATTCATAAATATTTTACTTATCCAGTGATATTTTATACATTTGCAATTTTTTAGAACATTTTGATTTAACGTGAATTTATTTAAATTTAGTAAAATGACTATTTATCCTTTTGCTTATAAAAGTGTTTTTTAATTTCGGATAGTTGTCCAAAACTTTTAACCGGTATTTTTAATTTAATTGTAATTGAATTTTTCAAAAAGTCTAGTGATTTTTATAAATTTTCCCGCCTACATACCAAGTGACCAACTTTCTTTATCTTAAGGGTCTATATCTGGCTCTATCTCTTGCTCTATATCTATATCTTTCTCTAACTCTTTCTCTAGCGTTACATTTTTGTTACAAAAAATTTAATAGGCGTTACATGTGCGTTACATAAAAAAATGCCCCCATCTTATGATAGAAATTGTTATTAATCTAACATAAAATGGAGTATTTCTTTATTATATTATTAAAAATTAATAACAGACGGCTCTTCTGTAAATGAAGAAAATGTAGCTGTTGCATCTTCAAAGTAAAGAACTTCTATATTATCATCTTCTGGCGAATATAAAGCTTTACTTCAAATATATCAACAGTTCCAAAGGGACGAACACGAGGTTGATCTCCTTCTACTGTAGCCAAATAATAAGTCTCACAATTTTTTAAAAATTCATATACCCTTTCCATTTCATTCCACCCCAATTTTTAAAAAAATTATGTATATAATAATAGTATAAAATTATGATTTTCACAAGTAAATGCTTTATTTACTAAATTTTCAAGTATATATATTATATATTGTCGGTAAAAATAAATATAAATAATTTTACATAATTGGAGGATAAATATGAAAAAAATAGTACTATTAACAATCTTCTGTATGTTTTGTTTATCACTTATAGGATGTAGCAATTCGCCATCAAAGACTAACCAAACGCAAGACAATCAGACACAAAATAATCAAGTACAAAACAATCAATCACAAAACAAAATAAGCTTAGAACAAGCAAGAGAAATTGCCTTAAAACATGCTAATTTAAAAGAAAATCAAGTTAACTTCCTTAAAGAAAATTTAGAAGTTGATGATGGTGTTGAAATATATAATATAGAATTTTCTTTTGAAAACAAAGAATTTGATTATGAAATCAATGCAATAACTGGAGAAATCATAGAATTTGATGAAGATACCAAAAATTACGATATAAATACGAATTATAAAATAACTCAGTCTCAAGCACAAGAAATTGCTTTAAAAGATGCCAATCTAAAAGCAGATCAAGTTTTCTTTGATAAAATAGATATAGATATTAAAAATAATACTCCAGCTTATGAAATAGAATTTAAACATAACAACAAAGAATATGATTATAAAATTGACGCAAACACAGGAGAGATAATTTCTAAAAGCCAAGATAAATACTAAATTACAAAAAATAAGGAGCTAATTTAAGCTCATTATTTTAATGAGACCACTCTATACTTAAAAAGTACGTATAGTGGTTCTATAAAAATAGGTCATCATGGCAAAATTAGTTAAATTTTTAAAATTAAAGAAAATAAAGTTATATGCATCCATTAATTAGTAGTGATAATACATGGGTTTTATGGACTTTTTTAGTAGTTTGGTCTTATGTGGTTCCTGTTCGATACCACTATTACTTTTAAAAGCCGACATCAAAAAAGTTAAAAATGAAAGTGGAAAAATGTTAGGAGCATTTATACTAGTGTTCTGTTTACTTGCAGTATTTATACATTTATTTATAACTTTAATAATAGATAAAATGTTTAAATTTAAATTAGATAAATTATTACTTGCATCAAATGTCTGCATAGGTGAACCTACTACTGCTATTGCCATGTCCATAGCTTAAGGTTGGAATAGCTTAATTGTTCCTACTATGATAGCTGGTGTATGGGGATATGTTTTAGGAAATTACGCTGGAATAATAGTTGAAAATATACTTCAAGTTATATTATAAACTACAAAATAAAAGGATGAACTCACGCTGAGCTCATCCTTTTTATCATTTATCATTTTTAAAATTTATTACTAATGTTGTTGCAAGTCCTCCCCAAAGTATACTTGCTCCAATTATCATAAATATTATGGCTTGAGTTGTCATCTATACAACCTCCTTATCTTTAGCATCTAAAGTCTTATGCCATGGTCTTTTTGACATAATAATTGAACCTATTATAGCAATTGCTACAACTAACCATCCATATAGAGTTACAGAAGTTAAATCATAACCTCCATAAGTTTCATTAATCTCTTTTATTAAACTTTGAACTAAAGCTACTGTTAATAATGTTGGTGCTACGAATTTTATTATAAAGTCCCACCATTTTCCTATTTTGAAGTAAGATATAGCATTTGTATGCTCTCTTATTACTTTTGGTTTTATTATCCAACCAATTAATAATGTTTCTAATAGTCCAACTACAACTATTCCATAATTATTTATAAAGTTATCCATTATATCTAATATATATAACCCTGCATTAGTAGCAAACATAACACTTAATGCAAATCCAGCTATGGAAATCATTGTTACAACTCTTTTACGCTCCCAACCAGTTTTATCTATTACAGCTGCACTTATTGCTTCAAGTAATGATACTGCTGAAGTTATCCCTGCAAATACTAAACATAAAAAGAATAATACTCCTAGTATATTTCCCCATATCCCCATTATGCTAAATACATTCGGAAAAACTATAAATGCCAATCCTATACCACTTGTTACAACTTCATCTACACTTACTCCTTGAGCTGATGCCATTACACCTAATATGGCAAATACACCTATTGCACATAAAAACTCAAATCCACAGTTGGCAAAGGCAGTCATAAATGCACTGTTGTTTATATCTGTTTTTTCAGGAAGATAACTTGAATAAGTAATCATTATTCCCAGTGCTATACTAAGAGAGAAAAATACTTGACCATAAGCTGATACCCACACTGTAGGGTCTTTTATACTATCCCAGTTTGGTGTAAATAATCTATTTAATCCTAAAGAAGCACCTTCTAATGTAACTGCTCTTAAAACAATTATAACCATTATAGCAAGTAAGCATGGTAATAATATTTTACTGTATTTTTCTATACCTGCTTTTATTCCTTTGTAACATATGTACCAGTTTGCAAGCCAAACTAAAGCTATTCCTATTAATATAGGCCATACTATTGCACCTAAACTAAGAGGTGATGCTGATAATTGTAAAAAGTCATTGTAGAAAAATCCGTTGGCATCACTTCCCCAACCTTTACTAAAACTTAAAATTAAATATTTAAGCGCCATACTTAATATCATAGTATAATAACATAATATAAGTGCTGAATTTATTACTGGCCACCAGCCTATCCATTCATATTTTTTACTAGCTCTCGCTATTGCTAAAGGTGCAGAACCTCTGTATTTATGCCCCATTCCGTATTCTAATATTAATAAAGGTATACCTGCTGTAAATATTGCAAAGAAGTAAGGTATTAAGAATGCTCCTCCTCCACTTGAATATACTACATATGGAAACCTCCATATATTTCCTAAACCTACAGCAGAACCTACTGCTGCAAGTATAAAGCCTACCTTTGAGCCCCACTGCTCTCTGTTTTCTTCCATTTTAATTCCCCCCAATACTTAAGATTTGTAAAAATAATATAAATTAAAATAATTCCGTCTGACTTTTTAAAATTTTCAGACTTTTTACAGCTTATAACCTTATAATAACACCTGATTTTTATAAAGTCAACAAAATTTTCAGACTTTTCCCAATATTCGTTATATAATATAAACATTTACTCATAACAATTAAAAGTTGTAATCACAAATAAATCTTTGTAATTACAACTTTCTTAGTTTGGTAAAAATTTAGTAATAATACTACTATTATTTAAAATAGAAGTATTATACATAAATAATACATCACTATTTTCTTTTACTTGAATAAACTTTTGAAAATAAACAGAATTTATATATCTTAAATCAACTAAAGTTATTTTTGAATATTCATTTACTAAAAGTGGTGCTAAAGAACTTCCAAAAGAATCTCTAAAAATATAAAGTTCATTATCACTTTTATTTGATGGATTTTCTATAGTTAAAAGAGGCTTTGCTCCTCCTAAGTAAACATCATAAGAATCTATATTTTTAAAATCCTTATCATTATATATTTTTATATAATCTCCTTTTTGATAATCATATACTCTGCATTTTTTTAAAATCTCATTGTTTAAATAAACAAGTTTGTCAGGTTTTATATTTGTAGCAGCTTGTCCATAATATGAACCATAAAATAATTCAAATTCTTTTTTATCATAAGTTAAATTTGAACTTTTATTATTCATAGACTTAAGTATCTTATCTGCAATTTTTTCTATTTTATCTTGTCTCCAATGAAGATCTGTTCTATAGTAATCATTTATTTGTAAAGCATCTACAATATTTATATAATTCATATCAAAAGTATTTTTATTCATTATATCAATAAGTTTTTTGTAATCTAAATGTAGATAATTTTCTTTTTCAGCTACAAAATAATTTTTATCAGGAATTATAGTATAATAAGCATTACAATTTTTAAAATAAGTATTTTTTATTTTATTATATAAATTAGCACTATTTAAAATTGATTTTTCATTTAAGCCATATTCCATTTTATAAATACCATCATCTACTATATAAATATTATTATTATCTTTTTCTTTAAAAATTTTATTATTAACAAATGCTTTTACTTTTCTAAAATTTTCTCTTAAATAAAATTGATCTAAGAAATACTCTTCCATTTGTTCAAAATAATCACCATTTAAAATATCTTCTACCTTAAACTTTGGAAAAGTTGATAATTTACGTCTTTCTTCATAAGAAATTTCTTTATCAGGTGATAAAATATTAATTATCATCATAGCACCCAATATAAAAATAAAACTTACACTTATTATTCTATTTTTTATTTTAGTATCCATATTAATCTTCCTTTAAAATCTAAAATATAAAAATGGATTAAAAGAGCCATCTATTAAATATCCTGTTACAACAATTAATATAACTACATTAAATATAACATTCATTAATGACATAACTTTTTCGCCTTTTTTACTTTCATTTATTTTATCAATTATATTTTTTAATAAAGGTGTTGATGCTATTATGCTTATTATTAATATAATTGAATAACTCTTCAAATAATAAATTGAAAAATCATTATATAAAATTAAGTTCTTAAAATTAAACATATTATAAAGACTGTTAAATAAATCTTTCATATTTTCATTATTAAAAATAACAAAACTTATAATAATAAAAAATTTTGCATAAATATGTTGAATTATAACAGGCAATTTGTTTAATAATTTTTGTAAAAATAAATTTTCAATTATAAGTAGTAAGGCAAAGTAAAGTCCCCATAATATAAAGTTCCAACTATCTCCATGCCAAAGACCTGTTAATGACCATACTACAAATAAGTTAAAGATCCATCTAAATTTACTTACTCTATTTCCACCGAGTGGAATATATAAATAATCTCTAAAAAATGTAGATAAAGATATATGCCATCTTCTCCAAAATTCTTTTATACTTTTTGATATAAAAGGATAATTAAAGTTTTCTAAGAAATCAAACCCAAATATTCTTCCAAGACCAATTGCCATATCACTATATCCTGAAAAATCAAAATAAATCTGTAAAGTGAAAACTACGGCTACTATCCAATAAGATAAAATGCTTTTTTCATCACTTTTACTAATTATACTTACTAACAATCCAAGATTATTTGATAATATTGCTTTTTTAGCAAGACCTATTATAAATCTATTTACACCATAAGCAAATTTCTCAAAAGAGTGCGTTCTATTTTGTAACTCATCTTCTATAGTTGTATACCTAACTATAGGCCCTGCTATAAGTTGTGGAAAAAGACATACGTATGTGGCAAAATTAGTGAAGCGCCTACATACTTTTGCCTTATTAGTATAAACATCTACCACATAACTTAATGTTTGAAAAGTATAAAAACTAATTCCTATTGGTAAAGTTAATCTAAGTAAATTTATATTTAAAGAAAAAATATAACTAATATTTTTTATTATAAAGTCTCCGTACTTAAATATAACTAAAATTCCTAAGTTTATACTTAACCCACTTACTAAAAATACTTTTGAATATTTTTTATCTCTGAATTTATCTATTAAAATACCATGAACATATGCACTAAATGCTGAAATTAACATGAGTATTGTGTACTTAGGTTCTCCATAAAAATAAAAGAATAAACTCGAGATTAATAAAATTATATTTCTATATTTATTTTTACATATAAAATATACAGTTAAAGTTATAGGTAAAAAATAATATAAAAAACTTATACTTGAAAATAACACTTTTAACCTCCAATTATATAATAATAGCCTGAAAAATATCTTTCAGGCTATTATTAGTGTTTCTATTTTGCTTCAGCTAAATTCATAAAAGCTTCTTTTATTGGAGTAGCGTCTTGTTTTTCACCCATTAAAAATAATATAGTATTATCTATACTTTCTACATCTACTTCATCTGCTTCAACACATACCCATTTTCTTGGATTTGCATTTTCTTTTATTTCTTTTTTAACAGCTTCCACATCAGCATTTTCATCTAATCTAACCAATACTAATTGATATGGAATTGCATTCATCATTGGCACCGAACATAAACCTTCTTTGAATTTAATGTCACTACTTCCTAGATATGATTCTACATTTGATTCATCTAATTTTACTTGTTCATAATCTTTAAAATAATCTTTAAGTTCATCATCTAAATCAGCTGTATCATAAATTTTTTCTAAGACTTTTGTTAAATCTTCTGATAAAACTGGATCCCTTTTTCCTTTATTAGAACTACATCCTACTGCTAAAACTAGCATCATTGTCACCATAAAAATAGCTATTAATTTTTTCATTTCTCAATTTCCTTTATACTTAACCGTTTTAAATTTAACATAAAATTATATTTTAGCTCAAGTTTAAAAAAGTTATATTAAATATTTTCTTTGCAATCAAATGTATAACAACATTTATTGTTTTCGCTTATTTTTACATTATCTGCATAACAAACTCTTCATTATTGCACTACATTTTAAACTTCCACAATTCATATTTTTTACCTCCTTAGTAATATCTCTCTTATTATTTACTGAAGGTAAAATATGATTCTACAATTTCTTTAACAATG
>OLNJ01000690.1_pt1 | contig 25001 bp, 27 predicted proteins | sample 1672191 | NCBI WGS metagenome assembly OLNJ01 (sample SAMEA3136657, study PRJEB25190) | human gut metagenome | biome: human gut; feature: human-associated habitat; material: faeces | place: Austria | collected 2013 | reverse complement strand
TAGATATAATATATGCATTAGTACTTAGGAGGAAATTATGAAAAGACAAAGATCAAGAGAAATTGCAATGGAATTATTATTCGGAATGGAATTAAGTAAAAATTCATATGAAGAAACAATAGAAAACTTTGTAGAAGACTATGAAATGGATCTTACAACTATAGATTTAGAGTATATTAAATCTACAGTGAAAGTTGTAACTGATAATTTAGAAAAGATAGATGGAATAATTACAGAATCATTAGTGAATTGGAAATTAGATAGAATTTCAAGAGTTAACCTAACAATACTTAGACTAGCTGTTGGTGAAATGCTTTATGTTGAAGATGTACCAGAAAAAGTTGCTATAAATGAAGCGATTGAGTTAACTAAAAAATACTCTGATGAAAAGAGCGTATCATTTATCAATGGTGTATTAGATAAAGCGTTTAAAAGTATTTAATTATATGAATAGGTGAGTAGGGGTATACATATGGGAGAAATAATTAAAGGAAAAAATATAGCTGATAAAATAAAACTAGATATATCAGAGTTTGTAAATTTTAGAAAAGCTAATAATTTAATAATACCTAAAATAGCATCTATTCTTGTTGGAGAAGATGGAGGGTCTATTTATTACATAAATAATCAGGAAAAAATATCTAAGTCATTAGGTGTTGGGTTTGATAAAATATTATTCCCTAGTTCTATTTCAGAAGAAGAATTAATAAACGAGATTATAGATTTAAATAATAGAGAAGATATTAGTGGAATAATACTTCAATTACCTTTACCAAAAGAAATGAATGAGAAAAGAGTTATTTCTAATATTTCAGCAGATAAAGATATTGATTGCTTAACATATGAGAATGTTGGAAAGTTATATATAGGAGAAAAATGTTTTCTTCCATGTACCCCAAACTCAGTTATAAGAATTTTAAAGAGTTTAGATATTACTTTAGAAGGTAAAAGAGCTGTAGTAATTGGGAGAAGTAATATTGTAGGTAAACCTCTAAGTACATTATTATTAAATGAAAACTGTACAGTTACAGTATGTCATTCGAAAACTAAGAATTTAAAAGATGTTTGTAAGGAAGCCGATATATTAATTAGTGCTATTGGAAAGCCTAAGTTTATAGATGATGAATTTGTAAAAGATGGAGCCATAGTAATTGATGTTGGGACATCTTCAGTTGATGGGAAAATAACAGGAGATGTAGACTTTGATAAAGTTATTGATAAAGCATCATTTGTAACACCTGTTCCAGGAGGAGTAGGAGCATTAACTACCACTTTACTAATAAAAAATTCATGTGAGGCATTAGAGAAAGATGAAGATTAAGACATTATCTGTATCAGAAGTAAATAACTATATAAAAAAAATATTGGATAATGACTTTATTTTAAATAATCTCTCTGTAAAAGGGGAGATTTCTAATTTAAAGCTTCATTCAAGTGGACATATATACTTTTCGTTAAAAGATTCTGCTGGCAAGATAAACTGTATAATGTTTAAAAATAGAGCTTATGATTTAAGATTTCCTTTAGAAGATGGAATGGAAGTTGTTATAAGAGGTAGAGCTTCTGTTTATACAGCTAGTGGGACATTTCAAATATATTGTGATGAAATTGAAAAAGAAGGTATAGGAGAACTATACGTTAAATTTGAAAAGTTAAAGTCTAAACTAGCAAAAGAAGGATATTTTGATGAAGATTTAAAAAAAGATATACCTAGAGATATAAGATCAATAGGTGTAGTAACATCTGAAACAGGAGCAGCTATACAAGATATAAAGAATGTTATTAGAAGAAGAAATACATTAGTAGATATAATGCTTTATCCAGCTCAGGTTCAAGGAAATGGAGCGTACAAGACAATAATTGAAGGTATAAAGTATTTTAATAGAAAAAAGAATGTAGATGTAATAATTATTGGTAGAGGTGGAGGCTCCATTGAAGAGTTATGGAACTTTAATGAAGTAGAGTTAGCTAAAACAATATTTAATTCTAATATTCCTATTGTGTCAGCCGTTGGACATGAAGTAGATTTTACCATATCAGATTTTGTAGCAGATATAAGAGCAGCAACGCCATCACAGGCGGGAGAATTGGTAGCTCCTTTAGAAGAAGATATATATAAGAGAATAGAAATTAACAAATATAATCTAAACACAATAATGCAAAGAAAATTTGAAATCGAAAAAAATCTCTTAGAAAGTTATGATGAAGTATTAAGATTAAAATCCCCTTTAAATAAGATTGTAAATGGATATTTAGAAGTTCAAAACTTAAAAGAAAGATTAGATTTTAGTATTAAGAATAAGATAGATAAGGAAAAACAAAAATTAATATCTTTAAATGAAATTCTTCAAGCTCGTAGCCCTATAAATATATTAAGAAAAGGATATGCTATAATTAAGGATGAGAATGATAATATCTTAAAAAATGTAGAGGATTTTAGTGATAAAGAGGAGATTAATATTACTTTAAGGGATGGATATGTTAAAGGAAGCTTTATCTTGACAGAAAGGGGAGGAGATTTATAATGGCAAAAAAAGAGAGTTATAATGAGATGTTAGAAAACTTAGAAGATATTCTAAGAAACTTAGAGAATTCTGAGCTTACCCTTGAGGAATCAATGAAGGAATATGAAAAAGGTAGTAAGCTTATAAATAAATTATATAAAACATTAAATACATTAGAAGGTAAATTTATAAATATTAAAGAAGAAAATGAAGCGGTGAATAGTGATGAAGAATAAAGAGATTAGGGAATCGCTTAATGATTATTTGAAAAATTATTTTAATGATAAAGGCAATTATAATAAGATAATATATGATTCAGCTAGCTATAGCTTAAATATAGGTGGTAAAAGAATTAGACCTATATTAATGATATTAAGTTATAGTATGTATAAGAATAATTGGAAAGATATTTTACCTGTAGCTGCAGCTATGGAGATGATACATACGTATTCATTAATTCATGACGATTTACCAGCTATGGATAATGATGATTTAAGAAGAGGAATGCCAACAAATCATAAAAAGTATGGTGAGGCAATAGCTATATTAGCTGGTGATACGCTATTAAATGAGGCTATGTCATTAATGATGAGCTTTGCACTTAAAAATGGAGAAAATGCTTTAAAAGCAGCAATTGAAATAGCTGAAGCTGCAGGACCCGAAGGCATGATTGGTGGCCAAGTTGTAGATATTGTAAGTGAAGGAAAGAAAGTTTCAAAAGATGTATTAAATTATATGCATTTAAAAAAGACTGGTGAACTTATAAGAGCATCGGTTGTAGTTGGAGCTATGCTTGCTGGAGCTAATGAAGATGATAAAAATAAACTAAATGAATTTGGACAAAAATTAGGTTTAGTTTTTCAGATAAAAGATGATATACTTGACGTAGAAGGCAATGTTAATAAGTTAGGGAAAAATACATTAAGTGATGAGAATAATGATAAAACAAACTTCATATCACTTTATGGATTAGAATATTGTAAAATAGAATGTAAAAAGTTAACGGAGAATTGTATTGATATACTTAAGACTCTATCTGTTGATGCTAGTGATTTAATTAAATTAACATATGAGTTGTTAGATAGAGAATATTAAACAAAGGAATGGTATGTATGGGAAATATATTGAATAATATAAAGTCTCCAGATGATATTCATAAGTTAAGTAGTAAAGAATTATATAAATTGTCCGAAGAAGTTAGAGAATTTTTAATAGATAGTGTTTCAAAAACGGGAGGACACTTATCTTCTAATTTAGGGGTAGTAGAATTAACTTTAAGTCTATACAAATCATACAATCTTGAGAAAGACAAGATTGTATGGGATGTTGGACATCAAGCTTATGTACATAAAATATTATCAGGAAGAAAAGAAAAGTTTGACACTTTAAGAAAATATGAAGGATTGTGTGGATTTCCTAAAAGATCTGAAAGTAAATATGACGCTTTTGGAGCAGGGCATAGTAGTACATCTATTTCAGCAGCTATAGGAATGGCAAGGGCTAGAGATGTATTAAAAGAGGATTATGATGTTGTAGCAGTTATTGGTGATGGAGCATTAACAGGGGGAATGGCTTTAGAAGCACTTAACGATGTAGGATTTAATAAAACCAATCTTACTATTGTGTTAAATGATAATCAAATGTCTATATCAAAAAATGTTGGAGGATTATCAAATCACTTAAACAAACTTAGAGTTGGACCTGGATATAATAAGTTAAAAGAAGACATAAATTCAACCTTAAATGCCTCAAATGTTGGAAAAGCATTAAGTCATTCTATACATAAAGTTAAAGATAGTATAAAGCAATTATTAGTACCATCAATGTTTTTCGAAGGGATGGGAATAAAATATATAGGACCAATAGATGGACATGACATTAATATGATGAACGATGTTTTAACAAAAGCTAAGCGTATTAATGGTCCAGTTATTATACATGTAATAACTCAAAAAGGAAAAGGATATGAATTCGCTGAGAAAAATCCAAATAAATATCATGGAGTATCACCTTTTGACTTAGAAAGTGGAGAAACTAATATAAATCCTAAAAAGACTTATTCAAAAGTTTTTGGAGATACTATGATGGAACTTGCTGAAGTTGACAATAGAGTAGTAGCTATAACAGCAGCAATGCCTGACGGAACTGGATTAAAAGAATTTTCAAAAAAATATCCTAATAGATTTTTTGATGTAGGAATAGCAGAGGAGCATGCAACAACTTTAGCAGCTGGTATGGCAAGTGCCGGATTAAAACCTGTATTTGCGGTTTATTCAACTTTCCTACAAAGAGCATTTGATCAGATAATTCATGATGTATGTATACAAAATTTACCTGTAGTTTTTGCAATAGATAGGGCAGGAATAGTAGGAGAAGATGGAGAAACTCATCAAGGAGTTTTTGATTTATCATATCTTTCGCAAATACCTAACTTAAAGGTTTTAGCACCAAAGCACTTAGAGGAATTATCATTAATGCTGAAATGGGCTATAAATCAAAATGGACCAGTGGCTATAAGATATCCTAGAGGTTCAGATTGTTGTGATGAAATTATACCTGTAAGTGAAATAAATTGTGGAAAGTGGGAAAAAATTATAGATGGAGAGAATGTTGCAATCATAGCTACAGGAAAAATGGTTCAGCATTCACTAATTGCTAGAAGCAAGTTATTAGAACTTGGATATAATCCAACTATAATTAATGCTACATTTATAAAACCTTTAGATTTAGAAATGCTAAATGAATTAGTGCAAAAAGGATTTAATATAGTTACTATTGAAGATAATATAGTAAACGGTGGATTTGGTTCATATGTACTTATGGAATTAAATAAATTAGGATTTAAAGGTAGATTTAGATCATTAGGATTTAAAGATGAATTTGTACCACATGGAGATGTTACAAATCTTTATAAGGATGCAGGATTAGATCCAAAAGGAATAAAAGATTGCATAGTAGAGATACAAGGATAAAGGAGATAAAGATGTCATCAAAGAAAGAGAGATTAGATATACTTTTAGTTGAGAAGGGCATATGTAATTCAAGAGAAAGAGCTAAAACTAATATTATGGCTGGATTAGTTTTTGTTGATGGACAGAGAGTTGACAAAGCTGGAGAGAAAGTTAACAGAGATGCTGAAATTATATTTAAAGGCGAAGAGTTAAAATACGTAAGTAGAGGCGGATTAAAGCTAGAAAAAGCAATGAATGAGTTTAATATATCATTAGATAATAAGGTATGTATGGATATAGGTGCTTCTACTGGTGGATTTACAGATTGTATGCTTCAAAATGGCGCAGCTAAGGTGTTTTCAGTAGATGTAGGATATGGACAGTTTGCTTGGAAACTTAGAGTTGATGAAAGAGTTGTTTGTATGGAGAGAACTAATATAAGATATGTGACTCCTGAAGATATAGGAGATAAATTAGATTTTGCTTCTATAGACGTTTCATTTATTTCTTTAAGAACTATAATGCCTGCAGTTAAAAATTTATTAAAAGACAATGGTGAAGTCGTGGCTTTAATTAAACCACAATTTGAAGCAGGAAGAGAAAAAGTTGGTAAAAAGGGTGTAGTTAGAGATAAAGAAGTACACAAAGAAGTTGTATCCAACATAGCTAATTATTTAATAGAAAATGACTTTAATATAATTGGTATGAGTTTCTCACCTATTAAAGGGCCAGAAGGAAATAGAGAATATCTTGTGTATTTTTCAAAAGATAAAGAAAAAGAATCAGATTTTAGTTTAGATAAAATTAATGATATAATAGAAGAATCACATAGCCAGCTATAATAGCTGGCTTTAGGTATAGGAGAATTAAAAAAGGAAATATTATGAGAAATATTGCTATAGCGTTAAATCCTTCAAAAGATAAAGATGGGAAAATACTAGAAAAGATATTATTAAAATTAAATGATGTATTCTTAGATTCTAAAATTACAGTTTTAAATAGTTTTGATATAAGTTCTATTAATATTGATGAAGAGCTTGACTTAATTATTGTATTAGGTGGAGATGGAACTATTTTAGGTGTAGCGAGGGATATAAACGACAAATACAATTATCCTATTTTAGGAGTTAATATCGGTAATTTAGGATTTCTTGCAAGTATAGAAATAGATAATTTAGATTATGCTTTGAAAAAAATTAAAAATAATGAATTCATAATTCAAGAAAGAATTTTATTAGAGTGTGAAAGTAATATAGAAGGTAATTTTGAAGTGAATAAGGCTTTAAATGATATAGTTATAGCTAGAGGGACATTATCTAGAATGATGAAATTTAAGGTGTTTATAGATGATAAGTTATACTATACTTTTAAAGGTGATGGACTAATAATTTCTACTCCAACAGGATCTACAGCATATTCATTTTCAGCAGGAGGTCCATTTGTTTATCCAGATATGGACGTAATTACAATCACACCTATTTGTCCGCATACTAAGAGTATGCAACCAATAGTTTTAAATAGTAAAAGTAAAATTGAAATTAAAGCAGATAGTTATAGTGAAGAGATATACTTGACTTTTGATGGACAAAAATCTTTAAAAAATATTGATAAAAGTATTATTAAAATAAAAAAAGCAAAAGAAAATGCAAAAATATTACTATTAGATGATTATGATTATTTTAAGGTGTTACGTAAGAAAATCTTAAATAATCAAGTAGAAGGGGAGGAAAATTAGTTTGAAGTCAAAAAGACATAATAAAGTACTAGAAATAATAAACCAATCCGAAATTGAAACACAAGAAGAATTAGCAGAAGAGCTTAAAAAAAATGGATTTGATGTAACTCAAGCTACAGTATCAAGAGATATAAAGATATTAAAACTTGTAAAAATGCAGAGTTCATCAGGAAAATATAGATATGTAGCGCCAAGTAAAGAAGAGCGTGGATTAAATGATAAATTATATAGCATTTTAAAAAATGCAGCAATTTCAGCAGAAAAAGTGGATAAGTTTGTAGTATTAAAAACATTAACTGGTACTGCTTCAGCAGTTGCAGAGGCTATAGATAATCTTTATACAGAGGATGTTGCAGGAACGATTGCAGGAGACAATACAATATTTATTTTAGTAAGAACAGATGAAAAGGCAGAAGAGCTTATTTTAAAGGTAAGAAAGATAATTTCTTAAAATAGATATTAAGGTGGGGTACAATGTTAATAGGATTAAATATAAAGAACTTTGCGTTAATTCAAGAACTTTCAGTTGAATTTGGTGCAGGATTTAATATATTATCAGGAGAAACTGGTGCCGGGAAATCTATATTAATTGATACTATTGATTATGTTTTAGGTGGAAAGTTTTCTAAAGATTTAATAAGATATGGAGAAGAGAAAACATATGTTGAAGCTATTTTCTCTATAGAAAATGAAGAAATATATGAAATTTTAGACGAATTAGGAATAGAGAAAGATGAACTGTTAATAATCACAAGAGAAACTACAATTTTTGGGAAAAGCTTTATAAAAGTAAATGGTAGAACTATTGTGTTATCACAATTAAAAAGAATAAGAGAAAAGCTTCTTGATATACACGGACAACATCAAAACCAAAATTTACTTAATAAAGGAACTCATATTTTATATTTAGATGAATTTTATATGGATAAATTAAAAGGATTATTGAGTAAATTTGATAAGTTAAGATGTAAACATATAGAATTAATAGAAAAATTAAATAGACTTAAAGGAAGCGAAGATAGAGAAAAACTTGTAGATTATATTAAGTTTCAAATAGATGATATTGAAAAAGCTAATTTGAAAATTGGAGAAGATGAAGCATTAAAAGAGGAGTTTAATCTTCTTAATAATGCTGAAAAAATATCATTAAGTCTCTCTAAAAGTTATAGCTATTTACATACTTCAAATAATGGAATATCAGTATTAGAAGGTTTATCTAAGGTAATAAGTGAGTTATCATCTGTTGAAGGTCATTCAGAGAAGATCAAAAATAGAAGAGTTGAAATAGAAGAAGCGTATTATGTTATAGAAGAGGCTTCACGTGAGATTAGAGATATTGGCGATGAAGTATATTATGATGAAAATGAATTAGCTAAAATTAATGAAAGAATATATCAGATAGATATTTACAAAAGAAAATATGGAAACTCTATAGAAGATATTTTAAATAATTTAAAAAATTTAAAAGAGCAGTATGAAGAGTTAACAAATTCTGAAGTTATAATTAATAAATTAAAAGAAGAATTAGAACAATTAAGAGTTCAAATGAGAAAAGTTGGAGAAGAGATACATATATTAAGAGTTGAAGCTGCTGAAATTTTACAGAAAAGTATAAAAGAAGAGCTTTCATATGTAGGATTAGAAAAAGCAATCATAAAGATAGAAGTTGAATTATGTGAAGACTTTAATCAATATGGTTATGATGATGTTCAATTTTTAGTATCTGCAAATCCTGGAGAACCATTAAAACCATTAGAGAAGGTTTTATCAGGAGGAGAATTATCAAGAATTATGTTAGCATTAAAATGTGTATTTGTTGATAGAGATAGAATTCCAACACTTATTTTTGATGAAATTGATACAGGTATAAGTGGTACTATTGGAAAAAGAGTTGGAGAAAAAATGTATCAAGTTTCTACAAAGCATCAAGTTTTATGTATAACTCACTTACCTCAAATAGCTGCACTTTCAGATAACCATTACTTTGTATCAAAAAAGGTTGAAGATAATAAAACATTTACTGGCATTAAGATATTACCTAAAGATGAAAAAGTAAAAGAAATTGCTAAAATGGTTGGTGGAGATGAAATTAGTAGCGTAGCTTTAGAAAATGCTTCAGAAATGGTTAGATTTGCTGATTTAAAAAAAGAAGAAATTAAAAAAAATCATATATAGTTACATAAGATTAAGCAATACTGCAAAAAATAAAATCATGGAAAAAAAACATGGTTTTATTTTTTTTATAAAAAATTATTTTTCTTAATAATTTTTAACTTTAATAACAAAGTTACTACAGCATATTGTAAATTCTATAAGGGAAAATTAAAGTCAGAAGCAAAGGAGGAGGAGATAAAATGATTAAAAAGTTCATTAAACGCTTTAGCATAATAGCTGCTCCAATGTTTATTTTGACTTTAATTACTTATCTAAGTATCTCAAGGATACCAGATAAAATATACATTAATGAAGAATCAAAGTTAACAGACCTTTCATTACATGATACTAGCTTTCTAAACAAAATAAAATTAAATAACGATAAATTGAATATAGACTTTTTAGGACTTTTTCCTATAAAATCTGTAGCTGTTCAAACAGTTCCAAATTTAGAGGTATATCCAGGTGGAACTAGTGTTGGAGTCAAATTATCCACAAATGGAGTCTTAGTTGTAGGATATTCAAATGTGGAGACACTAAATGGAACAGAAGATAGCCCAGGTAAAAGTTCAGGTATAGAGCTAGGGGATATGATATTAAAAGTTAATGGAACTGACATAGAAAGTTCTAAGGATTTGATATCTAAAGTTAAATCAAGTAATAGTGATTTTATAAATGTTGAAATTTTAAGAGGTAAAAGTAAGTTAACAAAAGAAATTAAACTTTTAAAAGAAGGAGAAGAATATAAATTAGGATTATGGGTGCGTGATTCTACTGCAGGGATTGGAACATTAACATTTTATCATGAAGATAGTGATACTTTTGGTGCATTAGGACATCCAATAACAGATTCTGATACAAATACAGTATTTTCAATAAAAAATGGTGAATTACTTAGATCATCCATTTTAAGTGTTAGAAAAGGTCAAAGAGGAGCTCCTGGAGAATTGAAAGGATTATTCCTCAATGAAAAAGAATCAATTGGAAGTATAAGTAGAAATATGGGATCAGGAATATATGGAAAGACCTCTGAACCATTAATAAATCCTGTATTTAATGAACCTATGCAAGTTGGTTATAGGAATGAGATAAATGAAGGACCAGCAAAAATTATAACAACTATAGGAGAAGATGGTCCAAAATTATATGATATAGAAATTGTTAAATTATTGCCTCAAGATAAACCGGGGGCAAAAAGTATGATAATCAAAGTAACTGATGAAGAGTTATTAAGTCGTACAGGTGGAATTGTTCAAGGAATGAGTGGAAGTCCAATAATACAAAATGATAAAATTATTGGTGCAGTTACGCACGTTTTGATAAATAAACCCGATTATGGATATGGTATATATATCGAATGGATGTTAAAAGATGCTGAAATTTTACCATAAAAGCAAGGCCTACTTTATTAAAGTAGGCTTTTGTTTAAAAAAAGGCAGAAAAATTTCAAAATTATGTAAAAAGGACTATTATGTTTTTTTTTATTGTGTTATAATACAAATATAATGTGATTTGTATTATAAAAAACATAAATTTTACAAATAATTAAAAATCTATTAAATTGAAGGGTTTTTTTATATAACATTGAATATGGTTTATATTTTTATGTAAAATCATGGTAAAGGAGAAAGGGAAATGGAATCAAACAAAATTTCAGTATTAATTGCAGATGATAATAAAGAATTTTGCAGTATTTTAAATGACTATTTATTAAATCAGAGAGATATTGTTGTAACAGGTATTGCAAAAGATGGAAAGGAAGCTTTAGCACTTATTGAACAAAAAGAACCAGATTTAGTTGTTTTAGACATAATTATGCCACATTTAGATGGCCTTGGAGTTCTTGAAAGATTACATTCAATGAATTTAAAGAAATTTCCAAGAATCATTGTTCTTTCAGCAGTAGGACAAGATAAGATAACTCAAAGAGCTATAACTTTAGGTGCAGATTATTATGTAGTAAAACCATTTGATATGGATATTTTTACAAAGAGAATAAGGGAAATGTTTAATGGGGTTGTTACAACAGAAGTTATAAAGAAACCTATATCAGTACCTGTAAACGAAGTAGTGTCATCTAATGGGCCAATGGATTTAGAAACTGAAATTACAAATATTATCCATGAGATTGGTGTGCCTGCTCACATAAAAGGATATATGTATTTAAGAGAAGCTATAACTATGGTTGTTAATGATATGGAACTTCTATCTGCTGTTACAAAGGAATTATATCCTTCAATAGCTAAGAAATACAATACAACAGCTTCAAGAGTAGAAAGAGCTATAAGACATGCTATAGAAGTTGCGTGGGGAAGAGGGCAAATAGAAGCTATCAACAAATTGTTTGGATATACAGTTCATAATGATAAAGGAAAGCCTACAAATAGTGAATTTATCGCTATAATTGCAGACAAGCTAAGACTTAAGAATAAAGTTTCTTAATAATTAAAAAGCTAAATAAGAATGGTTAAGACAGCAACTAATTTGTTAAATGCATTTTAGTTGCTGTTTTTTATGTTATTTGATTATTATTGTTTTATAACTTAATAGTAATTTAGTAATATAGATAAAAAAGAGAGGGATAATATAGTTAAAATTATAAATTTAAAATAATATGTTAAAAAGAAAGTAGGTATAAATTTGAGTACATTATTAAGATACATAATGGAGCATCTTTTAGCTGATGCTAAACCATCAATTTATTTAAAAAGTATTAAAGAATCATTAAAAGATACACCTTTAGAGATACTGATAGAATTAGAATCGGTAGAACAAGAAAAAAAACACCATCCAGAAGGAAATGTGTGGAATCATGTATTATTAGTTGTAGATCAAGCTGCTACTATAAGAGAGTATGCAAATAGTCCTAAGAGTCTAATGTTAGCAGCTTTATTACATGATGTAGGAAAAAAAGCAGCAACTAAAAAAAATAGAAGCGGTAGATGGATATCTTACGATCATGATAAAATTGGAGCTGACTTAGCTCGTAAAATATTAAAAAACTACGATATTAAAGAAGATGAAATTGATAAGGTTTGTAATATGGTTAGATATCATATGCACCATTTATTTATTATAAAAAACTTACCTTATGGAAATGTTGAAGGCTTGATAAATGATGTAGATATTAATGATATGGCATTATTATTTATTTCTGATAGATTAGGAAGAAATCAAGAAACATATGAAGAAAAGAGTAAGGAAGTTTTAGATGTACTAGAAATCTTAGATATTTTAAAAAGAAATTATAATGTAGATGTAACTCAAGCTAAGGAAAATGTTGAAAAAATACTGAAAAATTTAAATAAATAGTATTTTACATATATTCACTTATGAATAATACTGTTAATCTCGTCATATTATTCAATGTAGAATGATTTTGGAGGGATTAAAATGAATATAATTAATAAGGCACAACATAATTATAAAGAAAATAAAATATTTTATTTTATGGTATTCATATTTTTTTGTGTAGGAATTACTTTAGGAACTTTTATGGTTAAGTATATGAACTATAATGATGCTACTGACTTAACAGATTACTTTTTAACTTTTACTAAAAGTATAGTTTCAGAGCAAGTTAACACAAAAGTTTTATTACTAGATGTCTTAAAGAAAAATTTGATTCTGCTAACAGCAATCGTATTATTTGGCTTTACAATCTTTGGTGCCCCATTAATTTTATTAATAGACTTAATTAAGGGATTTACCTTAGGTTATACATTTAGTTTTTTATTAACTAGCTTTGATGGAAAGGGAATTTGGCTTGCAGTAGCATCGACTTTACCTCAGAACATAATTTATATACCATGTTTCATTGCATTAAGTATAGTTTTTATACAATTTTCTTCAATGAAACTTAGAGATAGGTTCTTTAATAAAGGAAAAGTAAATACAATAGTAGAGAAGGAAATAATTTTTAAAGTAGGGGTATTCTTGTGTGTATTTATTGTTGGTACGATAGTTGAAACTTATCTCTGTCCAAACTTAATTAAGTTTATTTTAACAAATGTTTATAAAATTGTTTAACAGAATATAAATATAGAGGGAAATATAAAAAAATGTCGAATTATATAAATTAGATGGGAATGGGGAGAATTATGAAAGAGATAGTAAACGAGTATAGGGAATCATTGTTACAAAGCCATAAAAGTGAAAATACTGTTTATGCATATGTTACAGATGTAAATTTATATATTAAATATTTAAATAGCAAGGATATTTATCTAAATGAATCAGATAATAACACAGTATCTGATTATATACAATATCTATTAGATGAAGGGAAATCTGAAAGGTCAATAAATAGAATAGTAATTAGTTTAAGAAGTTTTTATAATTTTTTAAAAGATCATAAGATAATAAGAGATATTCCTAAAATATATTATAAGGCAACTGATAGCACAAAGAAACTTCCAGAAATTCTTACAGTTGAAGAAGTTGATAAGATAATAAAGGTAGTGGATAAGGATTGTAATAAAGGTATAAGAGATAACGCACTATTAGAACTTATGTATGCAACTGGTATGAAGGTATCAGAAATAATAGGATTAAAAGTAGAATGTGTTAATCTTGATTTATCATACGTTGTATGTCATGATAATAGAAATTATGAAAGAGTAATTCCTATTGGCAGAAGTGCTAAAAATGCAATAAAAGAATATTTAAAGATAAGAGATCTTATTGCAGCAAGTGGAGTTGATAATCTTTTTGTAAATCTTAATGGTCAACAATTAACTAGACAAGGTGTATGGAGAATAGTAAAAGAGTATTCTCACAAAGCTGGAATAAAGAAAGATGTAAACTTAAATACTTTCAGACACTCATTTGCTGTACACTTATTACAAAATGGAGCTAATGTAAGAGCAGTACAAAAATTATTAGGAAATCAAGTCCTAACATATATGGATACTTACTATGAAATAATAAACAATGATAAGATAAATTTAGTTTACAAGAACTCCCATCCGAGAGCATAAGGCAATAAGACATGAGTATAGGGAGCATATTTAAGAGTAGGAAAGGAGAAACAAAAATGAAGAGAGCTATACTAGTTATATTAGATAGTTTAGGAGTAGGAGAATTACCAGATGCAAAGGAATATGGTGATGTTGGAAGCCATACGCTAGACAACATATATAAAGTTTGCGGAAGATTAAATATTAACAATTTAGAGGAGCTTGGTATCGGAAATATAGAAGGCGTTAATGGACCTAATAAATGTGATAGTCCAAAAGGATCATATGGTAGAGCTATGGAACTTTCTAAAGGTAAAGATACAGTTACTGGACATTGGGAAATCGGAGGGGTTATCTTAGATAAACCATTAAACACATATCCAGAAGGATTCTCAGATGAAATAATAAATGAATTTTTAGAAAAAACAAATCAAAAAGGTATATTAGGTAATGTAGTTGCTTCAGGGACAGAGATAATTAAAGAATTAGGTGCAGAACATGTAAAAACAGGATACCCAATAATCTATACTTCTGCAGATTCAGTATTTCAAATAGCAGCTCATGAAGAAGTTATTTCCATAGAGGAATTATATAAAATGTGCGAAATTGCAAGGGAAATGTTAGTAGGCGACAAGGCTGTAGGTAGAGTAATCGCAAGACCATTTATAGGTGAAGAAGGTAACTTCACAAGAACATCTAATAGAAGAGATTATGCGTTAAATCCATTTTCTAAAACTATGCTTGAATATTTAAAAGAAAACGGTAAAGAAGTAGCAGCAGTAGGTAAAATAGAAGACATTTATAATAAAGTAGGTGTTACTAAAGCTGTGCATACTAAAAATAATATGGATGGCGTAGATAAAACATTAGAATATATGAAAGAAGTAGAAGAGGGATTAATCTTTACTAATCTTGTAGATTTTGATATGTTATATGGCCATAGAAATGACGCAAAAGGTTACGGAAAAGCTATAGAAGATTTTGATGGCAGATTACAAGAAATATATAACAATATGAGCGATGATGATATGCTTATAATTGCAGCAGATCATGGTTGTGACCCTACAACAGATAGCACAGATCACTCAAGAGAATATATTCCAGTATTAGTTTATGGTAAAAAACTTAAAGGTGGAGTAGATTTAGGAACAAGAAAAGGCTTTACAGATATAGGAAAGACTATTTTAGATTTATTTAATATAGATAATGAAATTAAAGGTGAAAGCTTTTTAGATAAGCTAAAGTAGTTTCTTAGGAGGAATATTAATTATGAGAATGTATGACATAATAATGAATAAAAGAAAAGGTAATGAATTATCAAAAGAAGAGATTGATTTTGTTGTAGATGGATTTACAAAAGGTGAAATTCCGGATTACCAAGTTTCAGCTTTGTTAATGGCTATTTTCTTTAATAAAATGAATAAAAGAGAAACTGCAGATTTAACTATGGCTATGGTAAAATCAGGAGATGAAATTGATTTAAGTAAAATTAATGGAATTAAAGTAGATAAACATTCAACTGGAGGAGTTGGTGATAAAACTTCAATCTGCTTAACTCCTTTAGTAGCATCATTAGATGTGCCTGTAGCTAAAATGTCTGGAAGAGGTTTAGGACATACAGGAGGAACTATAGATAAGCTTGAAACATTTGAAGGATTCTCTGTAGAATTAACAGAAGAAGAATTTACTAATAATGTTAACTCAATAAACATAGCAATTATGGGGCAAAGTGGAAACCTAGTTCCAGCTGATAAAAAGCTATATGCATTAAGAGATGTTACAGCGACAGTAGATAATATGTCTTTAATAGCATCAAGTATAATGAGTAAAAAGATAGCTTCAGGAGCAGATGCCATAGTTTTAGATGTAAAAGTTGGAGATGGAGCTTTTATGAAAACACCAGAAGATGCTAGAAGTTTAGCACAAGAGATGGTTAACATAGGTAATGCTTTAGATAGGCAGACTATAGCTGTAATATCTGATATGGATCAACCTTTAGGATATGCTATAGGAAATAGCTTAGAGGTTAAAGAGGCTATAGAACTATTAAAAGGTAATGGCCCAAAAGACTTATTAGAATTAACTTTAACTATAGGTTCTAATATGTTAGTATGCGCAAAGAAGGCTAATACTGTAGAAGAGGGAAGAAAATTATTACTTCAAAACATAGAAAATGGTAAAGGCTTAGAAAAGCTAAAAGAATTTATAAAAGCTCAAGGTGGAGATGTGGCACCAATAGATAACTTAGATCTTTTACCAAAAGCTAAATTTATTGAACCTGTAGTAGCACAACAGGATGGATATATAACAAAAATTAAAGCAGAAGCTTTTGGGCTAATAGCAATGGAATTAGGTGCAGGAAGAGCAACTAAGGAAAGCGAAATAGATTTAGCTGTTGGTATAGTTTTAAATAAGAAACGTGGAGATAAAGTTTCTAAAGGTGATATTCTAGCTTATATTCATGCAAATAACGAAGATAAGATAGAAAAAGCTAAAAAGGATATATTAAGCAATATAACTATAAATGATAGTTATGACTTAAATATTCCAGTAGTATATGAAATAATTAGATAATTATAAAAAAATATGATAGAGAGAAATAATAATTCTTTCTATCATATTTTTATTTCTTTTGGTAATAATAAGCTTGAAAGGAGGAACATAGATGAACAAAAATTTTATTAAAATTATTTCTTTTGTACTTTTATGTTTATTATCTTTAAGCAATATTACAGTTAGCGCAAGCTTAAATGGAGAAAACTTAGAGGAAGAATTCTACGATGAAATTACTACTAATTCAGTGTATGAAGAGGGTAATATAGTAGTTGAAGCGAGAAGTGCACTTTTAATGGAGCCAATAAGTGGCACTATTTTGTATGAAAAAAATATAGATGAAAAGTTTGCTCCAGCGTCAGTTACAAAAATAATGACAATGCTTTTAGCTATGGAAGCTGTAGATAGTGGTAAAATATCTTTACAAGACAAAATAACTTGTAGTGAAAATGCTAAAAAAATGGGTGGTAGCACAATGCTACTAGATACAGGAGAAGTAAGAACAGTAGAAGAAATATTAAAAGGAATTGCTATTGCTTCAGGAAATGATGCTGCAGTTGCTATGGCGGAGTTTTTAGGTGGTACAGAAGAAGCTTTTGTTGAAATGATGAATAAAAGAGCACAAGAGCTGGGAATGACTAATACAACTTTTAAAAATTGCAATGGATTACCTGTAGAAGGACATCTTTCAACCGCACGTGATATTGCAACAATGTCAATGGAACTTTTAAAACATAAAGGTATTTTAAAGTATACTGGAACATACATGGAAACAATATCAGAAGGTCGTAAAACTCCAATAGAATTAGTAAATCATAATAAGTTAGTTCGTTTCTTTAATGGATGTGATGGTCTAAAAACAGGATTTACTGATGAAGCAAAATATTGTATTTCTGCAACAGCAGTTCATGATGGTGTAAGAATGTTAAGTATAATTATGGGTGCGCCAACATACAAGGTGCGTAATAGAGATGCTAGCATGCTTCTAAATTATGGTTTCTCAAAATTTGAAGGCAAAAAGATTTTTGATAAAGATGCTGATGTAGAAAAGATTTATTTAGGAAAGAATACCGACAGATTCTTTATAGCAAAATCTCAAGATGATTTAGTTATTGTAGTACCTAAAGGAACTGATGGTGAACCAACAACTAAAGTAGTATTAGATGAGTTAAAAGACTCATATACTATGGGAGAAGTTGTAGGAAAATGTGAAGTTTATATGGGAGAAAACAAAGTTGGTGAAGGATTACTTTATGCAGATAGAGATGTAGAAAAAGCTAATTTCCTAGATAACTTCAAATATAATATGAAAAATCTATTTAAAAAAGGTATCTAATAAAAATTTGAGCACATAATATACTAAATTTTGTATATTATGTGCTTGATTTGTTTATACAAATATGCATTATATGATATAATCAAGCTATAGGAGTGGATATTATGAAAAGAATAAGTATTTTAGCTTTGATTATAATTACTATGCTAACTATAGGTTGTAGTAATAAAAATAAAGAAAGTATAGATAACAATGGAATGTATACAGAAGAAGTAGAGAAAGATGAAGAAATAATTGAAGAAAATTATACTGTATTTAATTGTTTAGATAATGTTTATGAGAAAAATCAAGATATTACATTATACGAAAAAGGTGAGGAAGTATTTAATAACTTAACTAATAATATATATGAAACCGGTAAGTATATGGAAGTAGACTATGCTAATGATTTTATTGAGAAATATTTATCTGGAGATCAAAGCGTTTATAATTATTTAATAACTCTTGATGATAAATATGATGTAGGATATAAAGAAGCTAATAATGATGAAAAAGATAGATTAAAAGAATCATTACAATTTTTAAGAGAGCAGATGTATTTAAATAATGAAGATCCAATTTATTTTAGGCTTTCTAAAGTTAGTTATGATGGACAAGTTGAGGGAATAAAAGATTCAGTTATTTTAAATATGACTGGATATATTTCAGGGGATAATATTAACTTTTTATCTTTATCAAAGTTTACTATTACTATAGTTCAAGATAAAGACAAGTTATTAGTTAATATTATATAGAAATTATAAGTATTGTTTTAAGCAATAGGCAAGATGAATAACTTATAATTTACAATAAAAAATTAAAAATTTTTGGAGGAGAGTATATGAAGGTAGCGTTAATAGCCCATGATAAGAAGAAAGAAGAAATGATAGAATTTACTAAGAAAAATGAAGACATATTAAAAAATATGGATTTAGTTGCTACAGGAACAACAGGATTAAGAATTATGGAGAATACATCTTTACAAGTTAAAAGATTTAAGAGTGGACCATTAGGAGGAGATCAACAAATAGGGGCTTTAGTATCTGAACATGAAGTTGATATGGTAATTTTTTTAAGAGACCCACTTACTGCACAACCTCATGAACCAGATATTAGTGCATTATTAAGATTATGTGATGTTTATAAGATACCACTAGCAACAAATATTGGAACTGCAGAGCTTTTACTAGAGGCAACAACTATAAAGTAGTTAAATAAATACATAATAAAAAAAGTCAGCTTTGCTGGCTTTTTTTATTTTAAATATTTATAGCTAAATTTTAATATTAAGTACCATAATAACATTGTAATTAGGAATAGGAATTGTAGATTTATAAAGTAAAAATATCCTTCTCCTATGTAAGATAAAACAGAATCTTTAGCAGCATAATTTGAAGTAAAGCTTACAAACATATAATTCGAACCGTATATTTCGTTAAATATACCAAGACAAATTCCTAGAATTTCAGTTAGAAATATAACTTTAAAAGTATCTTTTATAGTTACGGTATATTTGTAAATAAAAATAAAATAGATTGGAATTAAAATGATAGATAGATGACAAATCATAAATTGGTAGTATCTAAAATATTTAAATGAAAGATCTAATTCAGGTGCTAAAAGGCTACTTATTCCACCTAATACACCAGTAAAGACAACAAAATTAAACAGATTTTTATTTTTAGTAAAACATAATATTATACAAAGGATATTACTAATAAAGCAAATATGAAGAGGGAGATTATATACAGTTACTCCATTACTAGACCATTCTAATATATAGTAAAGTGTTAGAAAAATTGAAGATATTATAGCAAAAGAGTATCTAAGTTTTTTATCTAATAATTTATTATTTCTGAGTTTATTCCTCATTAAATAAAGTGTAATTATTATAAATATAAGAATAAAGATAGGGGTGAACTTTTCAAAGAAAGTTATTTGATAATTTACCTCTATGTTACTTAAGCTAAAAAACTTACTCATAAACACCATCCTCAATATAACAATTATTATATTAAAGTATATAAAGATACTGGGATAATATGATAAAAAAAGTTACTTTAAACATATTTATAATATCAAAAACATAAAATGGTTTAAGGATAGTAATTAGAGGATGTGAGTAAAAATGAAAGTTAAAGTAGATGTATTTTCAGGTTTTTTAGGCGCAGGAAAAACAAGACTTATTAAAAAGTTAATTAATGATAAGTATTATAGAGAAAAGATAGCTATAGTTGAAAATGAATTTGGAGAAGTAAGTATCGATGGTGCTATTTTAAGAGAAACAAACACTGTAATTACAGAGATTAATTCAGGATGTATTTGTTGTCAAGTAAGTGGAAATTTTAAAAAAGCTATATCTAATATTATTAATAATTATGAAGTTGATAGGCTTATAATTGAGCCTACTGGTGTCGCTAAACTTAGTGAATTAAAAAGAGTATTTGAAGAAAAAGAACTTAGTGAAGTTGTAGAGATAGATAAATTAATTACAGTTGTAGACGGAGAAAGATTTTATATATACTTAAATAATTTTAGAAAGTTCTTCGTAGATCAAATTAAAGCTGCTGATGTAATAGTTATTAGTAGGGTACAATTTATAGATAAAGATAAATTGGATAAGATAGTAGCTGATATTAAAGCTTTGAATTCAAAAGCTATAGTAGTAGATAAAGAGTGGAGTAAAGTAAATGCACAAGAACTTATTCCAATAGGAGAGCATAGGAAAGGTGATAATAAGATTTTTAGAAGAGCCTATGTTAAAAATAATAAAGGAGTATCAGCTCATATTGATTCTGCAGATGATACATTCCAAACATTTGCTATGAGCTTAAATAGAGCAATTTCTGAAAAAGAGCTTATTAGTAAATTTAATTTTGTAGCTAATACACATAGCTTTGGGGAAATTATAAGAGCTAAAGGTATAGTAAAACTTAATGATGAAACAATGAAGCAATTTGATTTTTCTTTAGATGAATTTTCAATTGAAGCTGTAAATTATGAAGGTGATGGGATTATATCTTTTATCGGTGTAGATTTAAATAAAGATGAAATAAAAAGATTTTTTCAGTAATAATAGGTGAAATTATGAAAGTAAAACTAGATATTGTCACAGGTTTTTTAGGAAGTGGAAAAAGTGTATTTATAAATAATATTATTGCCGAAACTATTACAAATGATGAAAAAGTGGTAGTTATACAATTAGAAGATGGTGAAACAAAGATAAGAAAAGATTTTATTAATGTTAAAACTTTTATGTATGATGATGAGATTTGTAAATTAGATTCTTTTATAAATAATACTATAGAAGAATCTAATTGTACAAGAATCATAATAGAGTATAATGGAACAGAATCTTTTGAAGAATTACAATATACTTTAAGTATCCATAATACAAGAAAAAAATATAAGATAAATGATATTTATTTTATAGCTGATGCAAATGTAATAGAATCTTATATTTTAAATATGGGAGATTTTATTATACCTGCTTTAGAAAGTAGTAATTTAATACTTATAAATAATTGTTTTGACAAAAAAGAGGACAAGATTAATGAAATTATATCATTAATAAAGAAGATTAATTTAAACGGACATATTTTAAAATGTGAAAATAATGAAGATATAGGAAATACAATAATGAAAAGTAACTTATTTAGTAAAAAAAGAATTAAAAGATTATATATGAACATAAGGGGAGAGAGAAATTAAATTTTAGAAAAGGTGTGGTATGGTGGATACAAGTATTTTAGAGAGTTTTATATGGAGCTTTTTAGGTATAGTGGTAGAATCGCTACCATTTATAATAATAGGCTCCTTAGTTTCTGCAATTATTCAAGTATTTTTAACAGAAGAATTAATAAGAAAGTTTATTCCTAGAGTGAGTATATTAGGTTATTTAGGAGCTGTTCTTTCAGGGATATTGTTTCCAATATGTGAATGTGCTATAGTACCAATTACTAGAAGCTTAATAAAAAAGGGGTTACCAGTAGGTATTGGAATTAGCTTTATGCTTGCTGTGCCAATAGTTAACCCAATTGTTATAATGTCTACATACTATGCATTTCCGAATAATATATCAATAGTATTATTAAGGACATTAGGTGGTGCATTAATAGCTTTGTTAGTAGGTTTAATTATGGGGTATTTATATAATGGTAAAAAGAAAGAAGTTATTTTAAAAGAAAATATAATGACAATTAGATGTGATTGTTGTGTAAGTAATAAATTTGCAACAACCAAAAGTGAGAAAATATTAAATCTAATAAATCATGGATCAAATGAATTTTTAAATATTAGTGTGTATTTCATAATAGGTGCATTTATATCAAGCATATTTGTAGCTTTGATGAATAATGAAGTAATAGCAATAATAAATACTAATAATTTAGTTGGTGTTTTATTTATGATAGGCTTATCTTTTATATTGTCATTATGTTCTGAAGCTGATGCTTTTGTAGTTAAAGGATTTTTAAACAACTTTGGAGTCGGAGCAATAGTAGGGTTTTTGATAATGGGACCTATGATGGATTTAAAGAATGCGTTTTTGGCTTTTGGGGTATTTAAGAATAGGTTTGCTTCTAGATTAATTTTAATTATAACAATATTAGTTACAGCTCTTGCTTTACTTATATCAATACTGTAAAGGAGGAAGAATATGAAAAAATTTAATATGGATGAGTTTATTTGGTTTATAATTCAGTTAACACTTATTATATTAATGATATATTTAAAGGTATCAGGAAAGATAACATACTTTATAAGTAGTAAAATGATGATATATTTCAATATGTCTGTAATAATTTTAATGTTGTATGCTTTGGCCCAAAGTAGAAAAATATTTACAGTGAGAAATAGGAATTATATTACTAACAAATTTTATCCTATACTTTCAGTAATTGTTTTATGTGCAGTATTTTTATATGTTATGCCTAATTACAAGAGTTTGAAAGCTGTAGAAAATAATGTAAGTATGCTCAATGAAAATATATATGAAGGTATGATAAAAGTAACTAATGATAACTATGAAATTTTATATAATATGGATGAGTATAATAATTCTATTATTGAGCTAACAGGGTTTGTATATGAAACGAATAATGATAATGAAATAATTTTAGGAAGAGAAGTAGTAAATTGTTGCCAATCAGATAAATCACTAATACAAATTAAAGTTAAGGGAATTAATAATATTAATAAAGGTACATGGGTTAAAGTAATTGGTAAAGTAGAATATATTGATGAAACATACTTAGAATGTATAGAATACGAAAAGATAGATGAACCAATTGAAATATATTTTCATGAAAAGCTATAACGCTTGTTCTTTTTTATTAAAATTGATATTATAGTTATAGCATTTAACTGTAATGAGGTGAGTTATATATGGAATTGCTAAAGATAAAAGTAGCAGATTTCGAAGGACCCTTTGATTTGTTATTACATTTAATTAAGAAAAATAAGATGGATATATATAATGTAGAAATATATAAAATAACCAATCAATATTTAGAATCTCTTAATGAAATGAAAGAGATGGATTTAGAGATTACATCTGAGTTTGTAGTAATAGCTGCAACGTTAATTGAAATTAAATCAAAGAAGTTACTTCCTAAAGTAAAGGAAGAAGAGGAAGAAAACGAAGAAGATATCGAAAAACGCTTAATGGAAAAACTTATAGAATATAAGAAATTTAAAGGTGTATCTGAATTCTTTAAAGAGAGATATACAAGTGCTGGAGAGGTTTATAGTAAAAAGCCGGAAGTAATAGAAGAAGTAGAAAAACCAGAAGAAAAAGTGGTTGAAAGCTTTGAAGATATTTTTAAAAATATTACTTTGTTAGATTTATATAATATTTACAATAGAATACTTGAGAATTATAGAGAAAAACAAAATGTTGCAAATGTAGTTCAAAAAAGAATATACGTAGATAAATATAAAATAGAAGATAAAATGAATACTCTGATTAAAAAGTTTGAAAATGATGAAGTTGTTGAGTTTTCATCTATTATGATGGAAAGTGAATGTAAAATGGAAACAGTAGTTACATTCTTAGCAGTACTTGAACTTATTAAAATAAGAGTAATAAAAGTTTATCAAGAAGATAACTTTGGAAATATACTAATGAAAAGAAGAAGGGAGAATGAATAGGGTGGATGAAAAACAGTTTGAGTTTGAAGAAGTATCGATTAAGCCTAAAATGAAGTCTGCAATAGAGGCCATGTTATTTGTAAGTGGAGAGCCATTACCGGCTAAAGAATTAATGGCAAACTTAGAAATAGATAATAAGCTTATACTAGAAATAATAAATGAAATGATGGAAGAATATAAAAAGGAAGATAGAGGACTTAGATTAATTGAGATAAATGGTGGATATCAATTAGTTACTAAAGAAGAAAATTCTGATTATATTCAAAAGTTATTAAAAAAGAATAGAAAACATTCATTATCACAAGCCTCAATAGAAAGTTTAGCAATAATTGCTTATAAGCAACCAATTACAAGAATTGATATAGATGAAATTAGAGGAGTAAAATCAGAATCTGCTCTTCAAAGATTAGTTGAAAGAAGCTTAATAAGGGAAGTAGGAAGACTAGAAGTTCCAGGTAGACCAATTCTTTATGGAACTACTGATGAATTTTTAAGACAATTTGGATTAAAAAATCTTAAAGAGCTTCCGTCATTAGATCTTTATGAAGATAAAGAGACAGAGGAATCAATAGAATTAATGGATCAAGTTTTTAAAGATATAGATAAATAAAAGATAGGAAGAATCCTATCTTTTATTTTTAAATGTAGATAAAAATTAATAAATAAAGGAAATAATATATT
>OLNJ01000684.1_pt1 | contig 25175 bp, 20 predicted proteins | sample 1672191 | NCBI WGS metagenome assembly OLNJ01 (sample SAMEA3136657, study PRJEB25190) | human gut metagenome | biome: human gut; feature: human-associated habitat; material: faeces | place: Austria | collected 2013 | reverse complement strand
GGGTAGCCAGTGAAAATATGCGGTTGGCAAACCGTTCGACGTGCGAGTAGCACAGCCGGTGACAGAGCCTTATAGGCGTAGAGCAAACCACCCGTTTGACGGGTGGTCCTGATTTTATATTGTAATTCAATGTTTACAAATAGATTACAATAAGGAACTAAAAAAAACACATTCATATACTGTAGTAAAAGTAATTTTATAATAATCTAAAGGTGGTTAGGTGATGAAAGGCTACAAAAAAATAATAGCACTATCCATTATTGCAACTTTAGTATATTCATATTTTACTGGAATTACGGTATATTCTTCAGATGAAATAACAAAACAAGAGTTTACTAATGTTTCAGAGTTACAGTATGAAAAAAAAGAAAATAATAGATGGATAACAGGATATAGTGGAAATGAAGAAAAGTTAAGTTTACCAGAGAAAATAGAAGATACTGAAGTAACTAGTATTGATGTTAATGCATTTAAGGGCAGTAAGATAAAAGAAATAAAAATGCCATTCATAAAAGATATTGGGGAAGGAGCGTTTTTAGATGCAAGTACTTTAGAAAAAATAGAAGTATCAAATAAAGTGAAAATAAATTTAGATGCTTTTAAAGGAACAAATATTAATACAATTACGATTGATTATGGAGAAGAAGATATAGCTGATAAAACTATAGTTGATTGGAAAGATTTTGTTAAGAAGATAGACGGAATTAATTTAGAAAATGTAACTGGAAAATTTATAAAGAATAAGGATTATACTAAAAACTTAGATGATACTGTGGGACCAGTTATAACTTTAAATGGTGAAGCTGAAATAAATATAGAGATAGGATCACAGTTTGTAGACTTAGGTGCTACTGCTTATGATGAATTTGAAAAAGTAGATACTATAGTAACATCAGATAGCGCAGTAGATACATCTAAATTAGGACAATATATAATAACTTATAAAGCTATAGATAGTTCAAGAAATATTACAACTGCTATAAGAAAGGTAAATGTAGTGGATACAGTACCACCAGAAATTATTCTTAATGGAGATACAGAAGTAGTAATTGAGGCAGGTCAAAAGTATGAAGAGCTAGGAGCTATAGGAATAGATAAGGTTGATGGAAATTTTAAAGCAACTGTATCTGGAGACGTTAATACAAATGTTCCAGGAGAATATATTTTAACTTATACAGCTACTGATAATTCAGAAAATTCATCAACTCTTACAAGAAAAGTAAATGTAAAAGATACAACAGCACCTGAAATAATATTAAATGGGAAAAATGAAATAACTATAGAAGCTGGTACACAATATGTAGAACCAGGGGCTAGAGGAAAAGATGGAGTAGACGGTACAGTTGAAGTAAAGATAAGTGGAGTTATAGATAGTGGTAAAGTAGGTGAATATAAAATTAATTATACAACAAGTGATAAAGCAGGGAATAAAGCTAGTGCAGTAAGGAAAATAAAAGTTGTAGATACAGTAGCTCCAATTATAACGTTAAATGGTGATAGTATACTAAGCTTAGAAGTAGGAAATAAATATGAAGAGCTTGGAGCAGTAGCAAAAGATAAGGTAGATGGAATTTTACCTGTAACAATTACTGGAGATTTAGATGTAAACAAGGCTGGAGAGTATATAATAACCTATAAGGCTGTGGATAGTTCAAAAAATGAATCTACTACAACTAGGAAAGTAAAGGTTACTGAAAAGATAGTAGAAGTTGAAAATGAAGAAACAGTTAAAGAGAACAACTTTAATAATAAAATAATTTTTATAGTAATTGCTGGTGGAATTATTATTCTTGGTGGAGTACTTGCAGGAGTAATGTATTACTATAGAAAAAGAAAATAAATAAAATATAAAGATATTTATTAAATGATATAAGAAATGATAAGTTAGTAATAATATTTTCAAGAGGTTACTTAAAATTTTGCTTAAACCCTACAGTACAGATTATATTTACTAACTTGTCATTTCATACTTTTAACGTATTTTATATGTAATTATTAAGTTATTACTTAGAGTAATTAATCATAATTGCTTAACATATAGTAGCTATATAAATAAATGAGAGGTACTATATGAATAAAAAAGCAGAGAATCTTTTTGTAAATACAATTATTTTAACAATTACAGCTCTTATAATGCGAGTAATAGGAATTATATATAAGGTATACATATCTAATGAAGTTGGAACAGAAGGAATGGGATTATATAAACTTATAGGAACTGTTAGTTCTGTGGCTATAACAATTGCGGTTTCAGGAATAAGTACAGGTGTTACTAGAATAGTTTCAGAAGAAGTTTCTAGAAAAAATTACAGTAATATTAAAGCAATAGTATTTAAAGCGTGTGCTATATGTGGAGGGTTAAGTATAGTTGCCTCTGTAGTATTATTTTTATTTTCTGAAAATATAGCTTTATTATTTTTAAAAGACGAGAGAGTTGTGATATCCCTTAAGATAGTAGCTATAAGTATTCCCTTTATTTCAATATCATCATGTATAAAAGGATATTTCTTCGCGGTAAGAGATATTTTTATACCTATTACTTCACAATTTGCAGAACAGTTTATAAAAATAACTGTAGTTGTTGGATTATTAAGTTTAGTTATGCCACGTGGGTTAGAGTATGGATGTGCAGTACTTGTACTAGGAACAGCTATTAGTGATATTTTTTCTTGTATTTACGTTTTTATATCGTATAAATTAGAAAAGAAAGAAAATAAAAACTTTAATGTTATAAAAGAGAAAAGCGGAGATTTATTAAAAAGATTATTTAATATAGCATTACCTGTAGCAGGAAGTTCTTATATTATGTCAGCCTTTAGATCAGTAGAGATGATATTAATACCTGCAAGCCTTGTAAAGTTTGGTATGTCTACAAAAGAAGCAGTCAGTGTTTTAGGAGGCGTAATGGGAATGGTTTTTCCTATAATATCATTTCCAGCAGTATTATTAATGTCATTAGGAAGAGTCTTAATACCAGAGATTTCAAGAGCAAAAGCCATAAATAACAATGAAAGAGTAAATAGTTTAATTAGTAGAAGTATAGGATTTACGTGTATTATAGGTATTATGTCTTTTTTTATATTCTCTAATTTTTATAATGAACTATCAATTTCTATATATAATAGAGATGATTTAGGAATATTCTTTAAAATGATTTCTATAGCTATTCCTTTTATGTATATAGATATGATTGTAGGCGGAATATTAAATGGATTAAATCAACAGGTAAAATCTTTAGAATATCAGATATTGGAGTCAGTTCTAAAGATTGTTCTTATATATACTATAGTACCTTTAAAAGGAGTAAGTGGATTAATTATTACAATGTTAATTACTACAGTTTTTAGCTTTATATTGAGTTTTTTACGAGTAATTAAGGTAACAAATTTAAAAATTAATTTTAATAACTGGATTATTAAGCCTTTGATTTTTTCTTTTGTATCAATAATTATTGGAAGAGTTATAAACGGTGTATTAAGTGAATATAATCTAGCTATTGGCGTTGTTACAGCTATGGTTTTATTTGTTGTATTGATGATATATTTATTTTTGTTAAAGTTGTTTAATTGTATAAAGTTTAGAGATTAATGGATGATTCTGAAGTCAACATAGTTAAAATGTTGGGTTCAGAATTTTTTTGTTAGAAAAATTTTAGAAATACGATATTAGGTTGTAAGATTTATACTGTAATATTAAGTTAAAGGAAATAATGCTATAATTGATGTGATGAAATTTAAGGTGGTAGAAGATATGTGTAAGTATACTGTTTTGGTAGTAGATGATGAAAAAGAAATAATAGATGCAATAGAGATATATTTACAGAATGAAGATATAAGGATTTTAAAGGCTTATGATGGACTAGAAGCTTTAGAGATTTTAGAAAAAGAAGAAGTTCATTTAGTAATAATTGATGTAATGATGCCTAAAATGGATGGAATGAGAGCAACTATGAAAATAAGAGAGGATAGAAATATACCTATAATAATCCTTTCTGCAAAATCACAGGATACAGATAAGATTTTAGGATTAAACGTAGGGGCAGATGATTATATAACTAAGCCTTTTAACCCTTTAGAGCTTATAGCAAGAGTAAAATCTCAATTAAGAAGATATATGGCTTTTGGTCATTATAAAGAAGAGGAAGACTTAGAAAAGATTAAGGTTGGTGATTTAGAACTTGATAAAAGAAGTAAATCATTTCAGGTTAATGGGGAAAATGTAAAGATTACTCCTATAGAATATAAGATATTAGAGCTTCTTATGAGTAATGCTGGAAGAGTTTATTCAGCAGAGGCTATATATGAAAGTGCATGGGGTGAACCTTGCTTCTCAACAGATACTGTTATGGTTCATATTAGAAGAATAAGAGAAAAAATCGAGATAGATTCTAAGAATCCAAGGTATTTAAAGGTGGTATGGGGTATTGGATATAAGATTGACACAAATTAAAAAGGATAAAATTCTTATAAGAAGAAGTTTAAAGATATCAAAATTTATATTCAATATTATATTCATTTTAATCTCTATATTTATACTTAGTTATATAAAAGATAATAGACTGTTAGTTTTATCAATTATACTACTAGTTCATGTTAATATAAATTTGTTTATAAGAATTTTATTTAATACTTTAAGAGTAGGATTAACCTGGAGAAATATTGAAGAGTTTATTGAAGGAATAGAATTAGGTAAAGTAAGTATAGAGAATATCCAAAGCAAGCTTATAGGAGATGAGGATTATAGATATTTTCTTGGTAAGCAGTATGGGAAGGTAGCTGAAGAAATTAAAAACATATTAGATAGGGTAGTGAAATCTATAGATAATATAAATAGAAATGAAAAGATGAATATAGAGTTAGTTAATAATGTTACAAATAAATTGGACAAGCCACTAGAAAGCATTTTAGAAAATATAGAAAAGCTGAAAGAAGATAAGAATGACGAAGAGGCAATCTATAATCTCAAATATAGGTCTAATAATATAAAGTTATTAATTGATGAATTATTTGAGGCTGCAAAAGTATCAAGTGGTGATATAAATATATATACTGAAAAAATTGAAATATCTTCATTACTTAAGCAGGCTTTAATTGAATACAAAGATAAAATAGATAGTTCAAGGCTTGTTTATAAAATTAGTATTCCAAAGGAGAAAATATATATTAAGTGTAATGGAGAAAAAATGTGGAGGGTATTTGATATTTTGATTCAGAATACTTTAAAGCATTCTTTAGATGGAAGCAGGGTATATGTTGATTTATTTACTAAGGATAATAGGGCTTATATAACGATTAGAAATGTATCTAAGGAAGAATTAAATATTGAACCGGACGACTTAGTTAACATTATTAATAAAAATAATGAAGAGGATAGATCAGGACTTGCTCTTGAGATTGCTAAAAATTTAGTTCTTCTTCAAAGTGGAGACTTTGACTTAGATATTAAAGCAGATTTATTCAGCGTCATAATATCATTCGAAATCTATAAAGAGGAGAGTGAAAATGATGATAAGCAAGTATATTGAAGCAAAGAAGTTCTGTAGAAGATGGGTAAGTAATGAGGAGGCTAATAAATTTAAGATTATAAATGAAAGAGTACTTATAGAAACTTGGCTTGGAAGAGTTCTGTTAATAATAAATTACTTTGTGGTAAGAAAACTTGTACATACTACTGGAGATAGATTTTTTCCAAGATATGATACAGAAGCTAGCAAGTATATAGTTCTTTTAACATGGGTAGTATTTGCAATAATAACTTTTATATCAATAGTTCAGCTTGTAATAAAAAATAAGGTATATACAACTGATTCAAAGATTAGTTATGAAAAGATAACCTACTATAAATATAGAATTATTAATAGGTTAATCAGAGTATTTATATTGGTTTTATTTTATATGACTTTATATCAGATATTATTTCAGGTTACTATGGAGGAAATTGACATAAAGAGAACAATACTTTGGTGGATTATTGTAGTTAATATAGTAATACTTATTTATTTGGGCTTTATAGTAGCAAAGAACTATTTTAAAGGAGTTGTACTTTCATCTACTTTAGAAGAGATAGTGGGAGATGAAAATTATGATTTGTCCTCATTAAAGAAAAAGATTGAAGAAAAAAGAAGTAAAATAAATGAAATTAACTCTAGTGATTTAAGTATAACATTTAATGCCATAGAGGATTTAATGAATATTGCAGAAAATACAGGAATTATAGAAAAAAGCTCTTTTATAAGTAAGACTGAGCTTATAACTAATGTATCTCATGATTTAAAAACTCCATTAACATCAGTAATTAATTATGTTAATTTCTTAAATAATGAAGATTTAACTGAGGTTAAAAGGGATGAATATATAGATATATTAGAGAGGAAGGCATTGAGTTTGAAAAATTTGGTGGATGATTTAAAGGATTCTTTAGGAACAAATACAGGTGAAGTGAAGCTAGAATTTATTGAAATGAGAGTAGATAAGTTATTAGAAAAGGCCCTTTTTGAATTTAAAGAGAGAATAGAAGACTCTTCCTTGAGATTTAATATATCTATAGAAGATAAAGAAATTAAGAGAAGTTATGCAGATTATAAGAAGATGACAAGAGTAGTTCATAATTTAATTTCCAATATACTAAAATACTCTGCAAAGGATTCCGATGTATATATAAAGCTTGAACAAGAAGAATCAGTAGATTTTAGCAGAGGTTATTACACAAGAATAATATTTAAAAATACTACTGAAGATGAAATAAAAATGAATGGAGAAGAACTATTGGAAAGATTTAGAAGGGGTGAATCTTCAATAAATACAGAAGGTTCAGGATTGGGCTTAGATATAGCAAATAGTTTGATGAAACTTCAGAATGGTGAGCTTAAGATAAATGTAGATAAAAATAATTTTATTGTTGATGTAATAATATAGGGGGGATTTGAGAATGAAAAAAGGGGTTAAGTTAAATAATGTAATATTTCCTATATGGATGATGTGGATATTTCCACCATTAGCACTGCTTGCTCTTATAGGTAATTTTGTTATAGATAGCTTAGTGATTTTAGTAGCTTTTGCAATATTTAAGGTGGTTAAGAGTACAGGGCTTTCTATGGGACAGTTATATAAAAAGAGCATATTGAAGGTTTGGATATTTGGATTTTTAGGTGATATAGTAGGAGCGATAATGTTGTTTGTAACAATGCTGATTTTAGAAACAGGCGAAGGAGCAAATGACATAATTTCAGCTATATGCTATAACCCATTTAGTAATATTATAGGACTTATAATAGTAGTAGCCGCAGTAGTATTAGCAGTATTATTAATTTGGACATTTAATTATTATATTGTATTTAACAGATTAATAGATGATTCTAAGATAAGAATGATGGTAGCGATAACAATAGCTATTGTTACAATGCCGTGGACATATTTAATTCCAACCCAATGGCTATATAAAGGATTTTAAAAAATTTTAAAGTACATCATTTGCTATTTAATGGAGTGATGTACTTTTTTTATAAGTTTTTATGGAATTGAATAGATGAATTGTGTAAAATAATAGTAAATAATGTAAAAGTAGGTTTAGGTGAGAACTGAAAAAGATTAGCTGTGGAAAAGCGTATAGCTATAAGGAAAAAATATAACGAGATAAATAGGAGTGAAAAACAAATGTTTAATATGAAAGGCAAAAAAAGTTTGCTACCAACTGTATTACTTGCTTTATTCTTAATGGAGGTTTTTGCAAATGGTGTAAATTCTATTATAGGTATAGTTATTTATTGTGCTATGATAGTTTCTTTTATTGGTGGAGAGATATTAGAAAAACAGAGAAATAAAAAAGGTGTAGAAATTAGAAATAAGAATATTATTGCTGAAAGTAGAAATGGCGATTATTATTTGGGGATATTTGTATGCTTAGCGATTGTAACTGTATATATTGTTATATGTGCGTTTATAAAAAGCAGTTCAGGTATGTTTGTAAGTATTAATTTAAGTGATAATCCAATAATTATAATTGGATTAGTAATACTATTAATTGCATATGGATATTTTTATTTTACATCAAAACAAGTTATATATGCTGAAGGTATAGTGCTTGCTAATAATAAGTTTATAAGCGCAAGTGACTTTGTAGATATTGCTTTTAGAGAGACTCTAATAAGAAAGAAAAAATTAATAGAAATAACTATAAAGGATGATATCCTTAGTTATACAAATACTATAAGAATTAAATGCAAAGATGAAGAAGAATTTGAGAAAGTTGTTGTTTTAATTACAAGGGTTACAGGAATATTTGCAAAAAAAGTTTAAGAATTGATACTTTGCAAGATAGACATTTAGAGGGGATTAGAACATATGAAGAAATTGATTATTATTAATGGAGTTATGGGAGTAGGTAAAACTACTGTCAGTAAAAAATTATATAAGGAACTTGAGAATTCTTTTTGGCTTGATGGAGATAATTGTTGGGCTATGAATCCATTCATAGTTAATGATGAAAATAAAGAGATGGTTTTAAATAACATAGGCTTTATATTAAATAGCTATTTATCAAATTCAACTTCTAAGTATGTAGTATTTAATTGGGTTATTCAAAGTGATGACATTATGAATGAGGTATTAAAAAGAATTAATACTGAAAATATAGAAATCTATAAAATAACTTTAATGTGTACTAAAGAAGAGCTTATTAAAAGAATTGAAAATGATGTAAAGTTAGGCTTAAGAGATAGTAAAAATATAGAGAGAAGCCTAGAAAGATACGATATGTATAAAGCTATGGATACAATTAAGCTTGATACTACTGGAAAAAGTATAGACGAAATAATAAAAGAAATAGTTGAGCTACTGGAGTAGTGATGAAAAGGTTGGCATTGTGTCAACCTTTTTTTTATTAATAATCATCAATCTAGCCCATTTCTTTTAACGTATCTAGGGTTTCTTTAGGAATATCATCAATAGTACCTTTTTCAATAAATTTAATTTTATAAACAGAACATTGACCAGGATAGCTTTCTAGAACTGCAATACAATTTATATTGATTCTATCACCGTTTTCTAAATCTTTAAATAAATCTTCTTTTTTAGAATCATTACTCATTACTATAGGACACCCATACTCATCTATTATCATAGAATTATTTTTAACTTTTAAATATCTGCCAGTTATAGTTGAGCTTTCTGAAGAGAAACAACCTGTTATGAGAAGAAAAGATATTATATATGCAAAAAATAAGAAACATTTTTTTATAATAATCACCTCATTAATTTTGATATTTTATCCATTTATATATTAAGACTAAAAATATGTGGTAAATGTTCCTAAGTAGAGTATAAAATAAATATTTTAATTACTACTATTGTAAGAATGTTGTAATAATGAAAAATATATCGAATAGTATATGATAAGAGTGAAAAAATTAGAACAATAAATGAGAAAATAATTACAAAATATGGTAAAATATTTAATAGACATAATTAAATTATAAGTTAAGAGGGAAGTGTTTTTATGAAGATTAAAAGAAGTATATTATGTTTTATTATAGCAGCAATAGCTGTTTTATCTGTTGGATGTTCAAGTAGAGATAATGATGATAAAGATCTATCATCTAGTATAGCTGATGCATTAAATCAGCAAAATGGGACAAGTTCTAATTTCTTTTGGGAAAATGGTATGACAGATGATACTATTGCTATTATTGTAAATAGGTATACAGAAGAGCAATATAAATCATTAGGGGAAACTACTAAGGTAGTACTTCAAGATGAAAGTAATGAAAAGTTTTTAATAGTATCAGCTGAAGATAATACTAATGTTGAAATATGGTCTGTAGACTATGAAAATGATAAGTTTGTAGAAAAAGAGCTAGAGTGTGAGATGACGGCTATTAAGAAAAATACAGTTGTAGAAGTACAAGCAAGTCGTTCAGAAGGTACTCCTACCTATAAAATTAAGTTTAGTAATAGTAAAGGAGAATTAGAATATTACTTAACTGAAAATTTAAAAGATGGAAATCCTAATATTGAATATTTAACAATAGATATTCAAAGTGATTCTAATGGTGAAAATAAAACAGAACTTGAAAATAATGAAGCTAGTAATAAATTAACTATAGGAATGTTTATCCCAAATGGAAAATATGAGATTAAATATGAAGCTAGTGATTTAGTTTCAAATAATGATTATATAATAGGAAATGGTTCGGCATATCAAGTTGTAGGAACTAATGGAAAGGGACCTTATGTAAATGTATATGAAGTTAAAGAAAATGGTCTTTATAGAGTATTTACTGGAGATTTAACAGAAGATGAGATGGCTAATATAGAAACTATAAATTATCTTGATAAGAGAGATAATACTGAAGAGATACTTTTATTAAATGAACCTATAGCTGTAGGAACTAGATGGGAAAATAAAGAAATTGTTGAAGTTGGTGAAAATTTGAAATTAGGAGAATTAAGCTTAGAAGGAGCTTATGTGAAAACTTGGGAGAAGGAGACTATTAACGATATTGAATATGTGAAGGTATATTATTACTCAGAAGGATTAGGTTGTGTTCAACATAGAGTTTTAGAAGGTGAAACTGTTGTTGAGTATTCTATAGCTACAGAAATAATAAAAAAATAAGTAAAAATTAAGACAAAATTCAACAAATGAATGTTATTTTATGTATTAATTTGAATATAAAATTATATTACAAAATAGAAAAAAATAGGATATAATGAGTATGCGGCACGAAGGATAACTTCATATATTAAATATAAGTAGTTAAGTGGGATATAGGATGAAGACATAATAATGAATATAGGAACATATATATGGTTTAAGGACTTATCATAAAGTAATTATAGGACTACCTATAAAGTGTAGTTTAATAATAGTTTATGGAGCAGTAACTTAAAAAAGATTATGGAAATTAAAATAGTATGTATGTTTATAAATTTAAAATTAATGAAACAATAATAACTTAGAGAAATAGTCCTAAAAACTATGTGGGGTTTAAAATCAAAGGAGAGGAAAGGGTATATGAAGTTTTTAGATTTATCTTATGAAATTGACAATGGTATGCCAGTTTATCCAGGTGACGAAGAGGTAAACTTAGAGAAAATATCAGATTTAAATAAGGATGGATATGAATCTATTACTTATTCAGGTACTATGCATGCTGGAACTCATATAGACGCACCGATGCATATGATAGAGAGTGATAAGTATATTTGTGATTATCCACTAGATAATTTTATTGGTAAGGGTGTATTACTGGATGTTAGAGGGCAACAAGAAATTAATTTAAAAGATGAATATTTTAAGTTAATAAAAGAAAATCATATAGTATTATTCTATACTGGATTTGATAAAAAGTATGGACAAAAAGAATATTATGAAAATCATCCTATAATAACTAAAGAGATGGCAGAATTTTTAGTTAGAAAGAAAGTGAAAATGGTAGGAGTTGATATGCCTTCACCTGATAGAAGTCCATATGAAGTTCATAGCATATTTTTAAACAATAATATTTTTATATTAGAAAATTTAACAAACTTAGAAAAGTTAATATACGAAGAGAATTTTTCGGTTTTTGCGCAACCATTAAAAATAAAGGCTGAAGGAAGTTTAGTCAGAGCGATAGCTGTATTTCAAGGATATTAGAATTTAACTATTGTAAATTTAAAAATTTTAGCTATGCCAAATTTGAAAGATAACTTACTTAAAGATGAGTTTAGTTAAATTTGGGGCAATGATGAAAGATTGATAAGAGTCAAGGCGGAAGGATTGCATTTCATGGCAAAAAGATAAAGCAAAGGTATTAGAGTCAGTATGTAGATGATTCTAATACCTTTATTTTTATATATTAATAGTATTATTTATTATTATGTGTGATACTATGAGTAACTAATAAAATAAACATTAATTATAAAATAGATTAGAAAGGTAGGAGTTATATGAAAAATACAAGAGTATCAATTATTATAGTAATTTTAGTAATAATTATTATAAGTATATTTGGATGTTCATATTTTAATAAGTCTGTAGAAAGTAAAAATGAGAATATTAAAAATGAAGAAGTAGATAATTCAAATACTGATGATATAGAAGGAGTTATAGAATTTTTAAGTGCTATTTCAGGAGTTAAAGCAATAGATATTGAAATAATAAATAATCCTGTAGGATTTAAAGGAAAGTTATTTGTACCAAAAGAGTCTATAGCAAATGGAGTAGACTATTATCTACAACATACAAATAACGAAAAAATGGAAGATTTAAAAGTAGATATAGGGGAAAATTTTATAAGTGTATATGTTAATTACAAAGTAAATAAAGTAATTAAGACACCGATAGAGGTGAGAATTAATCCAGTATTAAATGAAAATAAAGATCTTGTAATTAATATTGATGAAGTAAAGTTTCTAGATATAAAGGTTGCTGATTGGATAGTTAATTTGGCATTAAATAGTTTTGTTAAGGATTGGTTTCCAAGTGATAGTGGATTAAGTCTAGAGTTCAATAATGGTAATGTAGTTGTATATAAAGAAAATTTTAATGGAGTAAACTTAAATCAACTTTCTATAGAGGAAAATGGATTAAATATAGATGCAACTATTGGTATTGAAAAAATATTTAAAAAATAGAAAATACTATTATAAAGGCTATTATTTTTAGTAAGGTGCAATTAGCAGAAAACTATGAGGTAGAATTTGATTATAATATTGAAAGCAGTTTAGAAAATATATCACTAGATAATTCAGAGTTAACAGTGTTATTATCAAATTTGTTAAATAATGCAATTGAGAGTAGTGTAGTATGCAAAGAAAAGTATGTAGAACTTGATATATATGAAGAAGATAAAGAATACATAATATATGTGAAAAATTCAATAGAATCTATAGATAAAAAGTTAGTAGAAAAAATGTTTAAAGAAAGATATTCAACTAAAGGAAGCAATAGAGGATATGGATTATTAAATATTAAGAATATATTAGATAAACATAAAGGAAAACTATATTTAAATGTAGAAGATGACTATATTGAATTTAATATAGAAATTCCAAGAGAAGCATAGAATCTGATTAAGGTATGGTAGTGATAAAGTCATTACTATACTTTTTTTGTTTGTTAATAAATTCTTTGAATATCTTAAGGTAACGATGGAAAGCTAATATTAGCAAATAAATAATTATTAAAGGATGATTTTTATGGAGGAGTACAAGAGAGAGTGGGTTGGTAATTTGAGGACTGATTTAGTTGCAGGGATTGTAACTTGTATGGCACTTATACCAGAAGCAATAGGGTTTACAATTGTAGCAGGGGTTGATCCTATGGTTGGAGTATATTCATGTTTTACTATGTCTATTGTTACTGCTATATTTGGAGGCAGGCCTGGAATGATATCTGCTGCGGCAGGCTCTATGGCTTTTGTGCTTGCAAGTTTAGTTAGAGAGCATGGGGTAGAATATATGTTATTAGCAACTATATTGGCAGGTATATTTCAAGTAGTTTTTGGATTTTTAAAGATAGGAAAACTTCTTAAATTTATTCCAAAACCTGTTATGATGGGATTTGTAAATGCTTTAGGAATAATGATGCTTAAAGCTCAGTTACCACATTTTAAAGGGTCATATATTTTAGTTTTACTGGGTGTAATAGGGGTAGCTATAATATATTTATTACCTAGGATAACTAAAATAATTCCAGCTCCAATAGTATCAATAGTCATTATAACTCTTATCGTTTTTATAAGTAAAATTGATGTACCTACTTTAGAAGATATGGGAAAGATAACAACAGAATTGCCTAGATTTTTTATACCTAATGTACCTTTAAATTTAGAAACATTAAGAATAATATTACCATATTCATTTTCACTATCAATAGTTGGATTAGTTGAATCATTATTAACAGCTCAGTTAGTTGATGATATGACTGATACTAGAAGTAATAAAAATAGGGAGTGTGTTGGCCAAGGAGTAGCCAATATAGTTACAGGATTTTTTGGCGGAATAGCAGGGTGTGGAATGATTGGTCAAACTATAATAAATCAAGAGTATGGAGGGAGAGGAAGACTATCTACCTTAACACCCGGAACAGTTATGCTTATATTTGTAATTTTGTTTAATAAATTATTTATAAGAATGCCTGTAGTTGCATTAGCATCAGTTATGGTAGTTGTAGCTATAACAACGTTTGATTGGAATTCATTAAGAACCTTAGGAAAGGTACCAATACCTGACACTATTGTAATGATAACTACAGTTATAATAGTTTTGCTTACAAATAATTTAGCTTATGGAGTTATTGTAGGAATAATATTAAGCTCTGTATTTTTTACTTCAAAAACATCAAACGTTCAAGTTGAGAAGGTTGTAGAATGTAATAAGATTAAATATAGCGTAAAAGGGCCGCTATTTTTTGCTGCAACTACAGATTTTATAGATAAATTTGATTATCATGAAAAAGTAGAAGAAGTAAATATAGATTTTTCTAATGCCAATATTTATGATGAATCAGCGGTAGATGCAATAGATAAAGTTATAATGAAATTTACAAAGAACGATATTAAAGTTAATATAGTAGGAATGAATGATAATAGTAAAGAAATAGTAGAGAAAATTTCTGTTAATTTTAATAATATAGTATAGTTCAAATAAATATAGATTATAAGAATATGGACTAATCATTAAATATTAATAATTAGTCCATATAATAATTGTAGTTTTTTATATAAAAGTAATTAGAGAATAAAGTGTATTTTTATATTAAGAGAAATTTATAATACAGATGAAAATAATTTTGAAAAAGATTCTTTAATTTTTGCAGATCTACCTCTATTATTATAAGCTTCTAAAGTTAGTTGAGTTGATTTTAATATGTCCTTTTTAAATTCTTGTTTTTGCTCTTTAGCAATTTTTTCGGAGTAAATAAATGCATTAACTTCAAAGTTTAACTCAAAGCTTCTTGTATCCATGTTAGCAGTTCCAACTGAGCATATCTCATCATCAATTACCACTGTCTTTGCATGAAGAAAGGCATTTTTATCGTAATGATATATTTTTACATTAGAATCTAATAATTCACCAGCATAAAAAAGATTTGCCCAGTAAACAAAAGGGTGATCTCCTTTTCCAGGAATCATTATTCTTACATCAACACCAGATAAAGCAGCAAGTTTTAAACTATCTGAAATACTTTTATCTATGATTAAATAAGGAGATTGAATATAAATATAGTCTTTTGCTTTTTGAATCATTTTTAAATAACCTAATTTGATTTCATAATTATCACTTAAGTTAGGTCCGCTTGATAGTATTTGCATACCATCATTAGCAGGTTTTAAGTTGGATTCATCAAAAATAAGTATCTTTTCTAAATCAACTACTTCTTTAGTTGCATATCTCCAGTCTGCTAGAAATCTTAAATTTAAATCTTTTACTGCAGAGCCTTCAAATTTTATATGAGTATCTCTCCAGTAACCAAACTTTTTATCTTTTCCTAAATACTCATCACCAACATTAAATCCGCCAACAAAGCCGATAGTGTTATCTATAACTACTATTTTTCTGTGATTTCTAAAGTTCATATTTAGATTAATGATTTTTAACCAAGAAGGGAAAAATTCACCAATTTTACATCCGGCATCAATTAATGGTTTAAGTCGAGTTTTATTAAGAGACCTACTTCCTACAGAATCATAAAGAAATCTCACTTCTACACCAGCACGAGCTTTTTCTTCTAAAATATTTAAAATTTTAGAACCTATATCATCACTTTTAAATATGTAAAATTCAATATTTATACTTTTTTTTGCCTTTTTTAAACTTTCTAATAATTCTTCAAAAAATATTTTTCCGTCTGAGAATAGTTCTATATTGTTATCATCTCTATAAGGAGAAAATTCAATAGCTTCTAGAGACATAATCATATCTAAATTTTTTAAGTTTTTATTAGTGCTTTTAAATAACTCTCTTTCTTTAATATAGTCATTATATATGTTAAATATTTTAAGTTCTGAATCTTTTACTCCAAACATATTAGCATTATTTAATCGTCTACCTACTAGTAAAAATGCAATAAAGCCAATAAAAGGTGCTAAATATAAAATTAGAGTCCAGGCAATAATACTATTAGCAGGACGTTTTTCTTTAAATACCATATAAACTATAGTAAAAAAGTTTATAAGGTGAATTAAAATAGTTAAAAATTTGAACATTTACTTTCCTCCTTAAAAGTTATGAAAACATATTTATTATATTATATGCTAAAATAAAAAATATAAAAAGCTAGCAAGCCTATATTCTAATTTTATTGGAGTTTAAACTACAATCTTTAGACTTATGGTAGTTTGTCGTAAGTATGAAAAAGGAATTGGATTATGTGTCCAATTCCTTTTTATATTTTATTTAGAACCTTTAAATTTTATTTTTTTAAAAATTAATACTAATGCTACTAATAGTAATGACCATAAAATAACTATATAGTTTGATGATACATTTCTTATTGCAAAGGACTTTCCTAGAGTTTTATTAGTCTCATCATTATATGATTCATTATTACTATTTGTATCTTCAGAAGTTACTAGAATTTCTGGATTAACTTCAGAGATTTCTTCGGAAGATTCCACTAATACCAGAGCATCAAGTATTTCTTCAGGATTTTTCACAGTAGTTTCTGGCACTTCAGATATTACTGTGGTTAATTCAGGTTTTTCTGCTGGAGCATCAGGAGTACTTGGTACATCAGGAGTTCCATCAGGTTTTTCTACTGGAGCATCAGGAGTACTTGGTACATCAGGAGTTCCATCAGGTTTTTCTGCTGGAGAATCAGGAGTGCTTGGTACATTAGGAGTTCCATCAGGTTTTTCCGCTGGAACATCAGGAGTACTTGGTACATCAGGAGTTCCATCAGGTTTTTCCGCTGGAGAATCAGGAGTACTTGGTACATCAGGAGTTCCATCAGGTTTTTCTGTTGGAACATCAGGAGTATTTGGTACATCAGGAGTTCCTCCAGGTTTTGTTTCATCATTAACTTTATTTGATAATACTATTATGTTTCTTTCGACTACAGTAGTATTATTATCACTATCTGTTACTTCATATTTTACTGAATAATTTCCTTCAGTTAAGATACTTAAGTCCATTGTAGGTAATTTTAGTAAATGCATTAAATCGCCATCTTCTAAATCAGTTACAGTTATTCCATTAGCAAAATCAAATCCAGTACCTTCACCTTCGTTTATTACTATGTCATCTAATACAGTTATTACTGGGAATTGATTTGTTACTGTTACTATTCTATCTACAGTTGTAGTGTTTCTATCATTATCAGTTACAGTATAAGTTAATGTATAATCTTTATTTGTTCCTGGAGTAGGCTCACCTAATTCTCCAGTTACATTTATCTGTAATCCAGTTGTATCAATATCATCAGTGTAGCTAACGTCCTTCATCTTATCGAAGGTAGCAACTTGTCCAACTCCTATTGTTATATTATTAGCACCATGTATAACTGGTGGATTTGATTTAGCAGGAGCTTTTCCTTTATAGAAAGTACCATCTGTAGATATCATATTAAGAGCTATTTCTTCGTTTATAGCACGAACTTCTATTACATGCTTACCTTCGTTTGGCATATTTAATGTAATTGAAGGTTCTCTTAGTGATCCTGTTAATTTAACTTTTTCCCACTTACCACCATCGACTCTAATTTCTACTTCAACATCTTTAACTACATATATATTACTTTCATTTCCTTCAAAACAATACATAAAGTAACCAGTAGTTGTGTTGTATGTTGCACCATTTACAAAGGCTCCATTAGAATGTTTCTTCCAATCTCCTTCATATTGTATAAAGCTAGAGTCCTGAGCTATTACATTTTTTACATTTGTTTTATTTGATAACTTTACCTCTGAAACTATTGTTATATTACGGCCATCTCTATTATTTAAAGCTCTAATTTTTAAATATTTAGCTTTTGTTTCTGGTAATGATATTTTTATGTCTGCAGGGGCAATTGAATTGTCTTTTCTTGTTTTATCTTCATGTATCTGCGTCCAAACAGTTTTATCTCCATTATACTCATCTGCTATAAATATTTCATAATCTCCTATTACACCAACTTGGTCATATTGACGTGTATATATTTCTAGATTATTAAAAGATTTTTCTTCACCTAAATCAATTATATACTCATGTGGGAAAGGTGTTCTATTAGAATCATCATAAGATGAGTGGAAATATGTAGATATATCTCCGTCAACTATATTTTCTTTAATACCTTCATTATGAGAGTTTAGATCATTATTAGGAACAACTCCTTGTGGAGTACTAATAACTGTTAATCCTTTTAATAAAGTTTCATCTGCTGTTGCTAATGTTGATGGTCTAATATACTCAGGGTCTGGCATTATGAAGTTTTTATCTGTAATTTTACCTACATCATCTAAGTTGCAATAGACCTTAGTTATTGATTTCCAACTAGTATCTCCTGAAGTTTTTCTAATATTTACATCAGCCCAGCCTATACCTCCAGTATTTTTAGCTACTAATGTATATGGATAAGCTTTATTAGCTTCTAATTTTACTGTAAAGCTAGTTGATTTAGGTCTGCCTTGATCATCAAGTTGTTGAGAAAGATTAAATGCATCTTCAGCAGTCTTTGCATAAGCGTTAGCTACAGATTGTAATGTTGTTTTATTATTTTAATGTAATTGAAAAGCAGCTCTATCATCCCCGAAAGCTTGGAATTCATACTCTCCATCTTCATCTACCATAAAATATCCGGTGCTTCTAGATAATTTATCACCTTCTGCTGCATCAATTTTCATTCCAGTTGATGTTGAAGTTCCGTATGGAGTGCCTGTCTTTAAAGCATCTAAGGCTTCGTAAATATCCCATTTAAGTATATCGAAATGCTCTACAATACTAGAATTATAATCTAGAGCTATAGTACAGTTTAATTTAGTATCATGAGATATTCCATCTTTTTCAACTCTAACTGTTAATACAAATTCATCTAATGCATTTTCAGGCATTGATTTACTAGCTAAATAATCATATTTACCATCAGGTCTTAAGTTTAAAGCTCCGTACTTTGGCTGTGATACATCTATCACAGTTACATTACCAGGTGAAACTAAACTTTTTTGGAAGTCAAATGTATAACCACTAGATGGAATATAGAATGGTCTACCTGTTTCTCTGCCTACTTCCCCCATTGCATATACACTTTGCACTGGAATAAATTCCTCATATTTAAGGGCTTTTATCGCATCAATCGTTTGTTGTTTCAATGGCCAACGTAATTCATTTTGTATATACCATGTATAATCACGTCCACCAGCCACACAAAATCTATATGCCATATCATCATATCTATCATCTCTCTTCAGTCCGCCTTGACTTTCAAGCTTATAATCATATGGTGGAATATATATTCCGTTAAAGGTTCCTCCCTCATAAGTTGATTTAATAACATTAACATAGTTTATTGGTCCAATTTCATGAGCAAATGTACTAAACATAAAGTTACCTATATTCGGTACACCAGGATAATACTGAACGCCTTCAAATATTTGTTGCTTTAAAGTACTATATGGATCTGCAACCTTATTCCAATCATCGGTTCCATTTTCTCCTCTAGAAGCTGCTATATTAGTATATAAAATATATGATGCAGCACTTAAAGCATTATTAGTTATTTCAGTAAAATCAGTTCCAAGGCCCCATTCATCAGAATATGAACTATATCTTCTTTGATAATGGTGATTTATTTCATGTATTATTCCCCAACTTCCATTTTTCACTAGACCATCATAATCAAATGCATCTTTTGACCATTCTGGTGGTAAATTACATGACCAGCTCCATACATTTGCATATGCTATACCAACGGTTATATATTGGTCAAAAGTAAGAGTCATTGGTGTTGTTCTATTTTCAAGTCCCATTGCATTGGCACTTAAGGCAGTTACATTTGTCCAAAACTCTGCTGCTTTTTGTGGATCTTCAATATGACGAATAAATTTAGTTGGAAGTATAAATCTTAAATAAGGAGTTCTTATTTCAGCAAATATACCTGGTGCATCTTTTGCAACTTTCCATTCTTCAGATGTTGTTTTACCTAAATCATAATATGGTGTATCAACTACCCCTTTAATATCTACCTCAATATTTGCGCCTGAAGGAACTGATTCAGCTATTTCTATAAAGACCATTCCTCCAAAAGGTGTACCTACTTTAGTTTCGGTTTCACTAATAGAGAAAGTTTTTCCTAAATACGGCATACGATTTTCGTTACTATGATTATAATAATATTCTTCTGCATCAACCATAGTCATACCTACGCTAAGTTTAATTTTTCCTTGCTTAGCGTATTTTAAAGCTTCATCATTTAATGTTACAGTTGCTATTTCACCAGCTGGAACATATGATGCTAATGAATGTGTTCCTTTAACATTAGTGTTAATATATATTTTCTTTTCAACACCTAAAGCATCATCTGGAACAGTACCATAAAATTGTTCATCAGCTGCCTTATGTTTTGTTAATGTTCCATTTTTAATATCTTCTTCTACCTTGTCCATAATTGCTTTATTTTCAGCTTTTATTAGTTCAAAGGTAGCTTCATCTGGAACTTGATTAATTAAAGGTATTGGATAGCTACTTATATCATAAAGTCCAGTTACTGTTGGTAAATTACGTTAAATGCCTGTCTTAGTTGTTATAACGCTATCTGTTGTATCATATACAAAGGTATCATTTTTATTGTAGTAATAATTATACTTAAAATAATTACACTTTAATATAAATTTTAATTGAAATATAAATTAAAAACAATTTATTATTGAAAAAATGCTTTAAATTGTTAAAATTTAATTGAATAAGTCGAAAAATGAATGAAAGGAGCAAATTATGAGAAAAAAAGCAAGTATTTTGGTATTAACAGGTGCTGTAACAATGAGTAATATGGGTTTAACAACATTTGCAGATGTTAAAGATGAAAACTTATTAACTCAAGAAATAAGCACTGACTTAAAAAATGAAGTAGCTATCACTGATGATGAAGCACTTATAGTGTCAGAAGTTGATGAACAAATAGCAATGACTGACGATGTTAGTGATGAAAATTTATTAATTAAAAATGTAAGCACTAACTTGCAAGATAAAGTAGTTATTGAACAAGGCGGAATAGTTAGAGTTGCTGGAGAAGATGGCCAAATAAGAACAGCTGATGATGTATTTATTACGCCTGGAACAAATGGACAAGCACCAACTGTTGATCAATTTGGAAATGTAACATTACCAACTGGAGGAAAGGTATACTTGCAAAATGGTACTATAGTTGAAGATATTGGGAATGATCATTCAATAATAGTTCTAGGGGGGACTGTTATTACACCAAATGGTAATGGTGGTGCACCAACAGTAAATGCAGACGGAAGTGTTAATGTACCAGAAGGTAGTATGGTAGTATTACCAAATGGAGATTATATGACACCACAAAATGGAAGTGTTGTAAGTCTAGGAGGAAGTATTGAAAGTCCAGATGGAAGTATTATAAGACCAGATGGAAGTGTTGAAAATCCAGGCGGAAATAGTGGAAACCAAGATGGAAGCATTGAAAATCCAGGCGGAAATGGTGGAAACCAAAATGGAAGCATTGAAAATCCAGATCAAAACAGTGGAAACCAAGGTGGAAGTGTTGAGAAACCAACAGAAAGCGTTAATAACTCAAGTCAAAGTGCTGAGAAGCAAGATATAAATACTGAAAATCCTAAAACTGGAGATAGATCTATAATGGGAACAGTATTAGTAGGATTAGTAGCACTATTAGCTTTAGTAAAAAATATGAAAATAAAGGATAAATTATTTATCAAATAGAAAATCATACATATAGCAGGTAAAGAAATTTCTTTATCTGCTTTTTTATGTGCGCCCAGCATGGGCAACAACTTGACGGTGAAAGTCCGTTGTGGGCTTGGTAGTGGGAACCACTAGCCAATGACAAGGGTGTCTACTGTGAGGTAGAATCTGAAGGAAGTCGGAGGCAAAGTCTCGGTCTGAGGAATACGAACTACATACAAGGCTTACTAAGGTCGGACGAGTTTGCATAACAAAACAAAGTCCAACACTACCCGAAATCTTAGGAGTAAATGTAGCAGATATATGAGATGAAGGTTGTTGTTCTTACCTGGGGAGGTCTGATAGATATATTACTAATAAAGATGAATTTCTAAAGTAATAACCTACATAGCGATATGTAGCTGAACTATCAGAAGTCAGCAGAAGTCATAGTAACTCCGCTAATCGCGATGCGGACGAAGGACTGAACTTTAAGGAGGTTTTGAAGTTTGAAAGTTTCGCAGAATAATCAAAGATTGCAGAAAACTAAATATTTAGGCCCTAGTGCCAAAGATAGAGTGGAACTCGAAAATAGGCAAAGAGTGCATAGAGAATTCTCGGCAACTTCAAAAAGAGAAACCGATGAATTCGAATATGGCTCATTAGAAAGAATATTATCTAGACAAAACTTACTTCAAGCAATGAATAGAGTAATATCTAATAAAGGAAGTCATGGAGTTGATGGAATGACAGTTTATGAACTTAAACAATTTCTACAAACAAATTGGCTCAAAATTAGAGAAGATATATTTAACAATGAGTATGAACCAATGCCAGTTAGAAGAGTTGAAATCTCAAAACCAGATGGAGGCACTAGATTATTAGGAATACCTACGGTTTTAGATAGATTTATCCAACAAGCAATTTCACAGGAATTAAATCTAATTTATGATGAAAATTTCTCAGAGAATAGCTTTGGATTCCGCCCTCGCAGAGGTGTAAAAGATGCAATAAGGAAAGCTGAAAGTTATATTAACGAAGGTTATACATGGGTTGTAGACATAGACTTAGAGAAATTCTTTGATAAAGTAAATCATGATATTTTAATGTATAAACTATCGAAAGATATTAAAGATAAAAGAGTTTTGAAACTAATAAGGAAGTATCTGCAATCAGGAATAATGATTAATGGAATAGTAACATCAAGCGAAGTGGGAACGCCACAAGGCGGACCACTAAGTCCGCTATTATCTAATATTATGCTAGATGAATTAGATAGGGAGTTAGAGAAAAGAGGACATAAATTTTGTCGCTACGCGGACGACTGTAATATTTACGTAAAGAGTAAAAGAGCCGGAGAGAGGGTTATGGAAAACATAACCAGATTCATTGAAGGTAAACTAAAACTCAAAGTAAATATCAACAAAAGTGCAGTTGAAAGACCTTGGAAAAGAAAATTCTTAGGGTTTACACTAGGGATTATGTTTGGTAAGGCATATTCAAGCATATCTAAACAATCATTAAGGAAGCATAAAGATAAACTCCGAGAAATATTATCAAGGTCAAAACCGATGACCTTAGAACAAAGAATAATTAAGATAAATCAAGTTAACATAGGTTGGATTAATTATTATGGAATATCAAAGTGCAAAGGTATTGTTGTTCAATTGGATAAATGGATTAAACGGAGATTAAGAATGTGTATATGGAAAAAATGGAATAAGGTTAAAACAAGATATAAAAACCTTAATAAATTAGGACTTAATCACTATCAAGCAATAAAATTCGCCAACACCCGTAAAGGATATTGGCGAGTAGCAAATAGTGTTATATTAAATACTACACTAACAAATCAATTCTTTAACGACTTAGGCTTGAAAAGCATAACGCGTCAATATATTAAAATTCATTAAACTTAAGGAACCGCCGTATACCGGACGGTACGTACGGTGGTGTGAGAGGACGGAAAATAAAATAATTATTTTCCTCCTACTCGATGTAATTTATTCAGCTTTTTTAGGTTTTATAAAGCATCCAATAACTAAAGCAATTAAAGTAGGAATAACCCATCCAAATCCAACACTAGCTAAAGGAAGGAAGTTTAAGGCACTACCAAATAGTGCAAATAATAATCCAAATACTAATGAAGTATAAACAGCCAATCTAATAGCTATTATATTAGTTAAAATCTTATTAAACATAGTAACTATAATAATAGTAATAGCCACAGGATATAAAACATTTAATATTGGAACAGATAACTTAACAATCTTATCAACACCTTGACAAGCAATTATGTAACTCATTATAGAAATGGCAATTGCATTGAATTTATAAGATAACTTTCCATTAGTTACTTTTTCAAAGAAAGTAGAACCAGCTGTTAACAGTCCTATAGAAGTTGTTAAACAAGCAAGACCGATGGCAGCTCCGATTAAACCTACACCAAAAGTACCTAAAATTCTTCTAGCAATAAACACTAATAATGAAGTGTTTGATATGTTTGCATCAACTAAGTTTACAGTATGAGCACCTATATACGTTAATCCACCGTAAACAAATGCTAATCCAATAACTGCAATAACACTAGCTTTTAATAATACAGAATTAATTTCTTTTCCTTTATAGCCCTTATCAATTATAGAAGAAGTTATTACTCCTGCAAATAATAAAGCAGCTAATGCATCCATTGTTTGATATCCTTCAAGTAAAGATGTTGATAATACATTAGTTGCATCAGTTGATACAATTTCACCAATAGGGCTTATTACCCCTTTTACAATTACTATAGCTAATATTATTATTAATGCTGGTGTTAAGAATTTACCTATAGTATCAATAATTGATGAACGTCTTAATACAAAGAATAAGTTAATAATAAAGTAAATTGCCATTACTATTATTGGCGACCAATTAGGGAAAAATGGCAATATTGAAATTTCAAAAGTTGTTGCAGCAGTTCTTGGAATTGCTAATAGTGGTCCTATTGCAAAGAATAAAACAGTTGTAAGAATTAAAGTGAATTTTACACCTATTTTATTTGTTATACCTTCAAAAGTACCATTACCTCTTGAGCATGCAAGTATAGCAAGTAAAGGTAGTCCAACACCTGTTAGAACAAATCCAACTATACCTAATAAGTATTTGTCACCTAGCATATTTCCAAGTGCAGGTGGGAAGATTAAATTTCCGGCACCGAAAAACATTGAAAATAGGGCAAAACCTACTACAATAGAATCTCTTGTTTTATTTTTCATATGTATACCTCTTTCTAAAGAATAATTTATAAATTATTAATTTAATATAAGATTTAATTAATAAATTAATAATTATTAATTGCAAACTTAATAATAA